>Ga0210384_10000243_pt1 | contig 86354 bp, 73 predicted proteins | sample IncBWH2MmetaG_FD_160574 | JGI IMG/M metagenome (GOLD analysis project Ga0210384, IMG submission 160574) | Forest soil microbial communities from Barre Woods Harvard Forest LTER site, Petersham, Massachusetts, United States - Inc-BW-H-2-M | ecosystem: Environmental > Terrestrial > Soil >... | reverse complement strand
AGGGTGTTGGCACCGTAACCCTCAATCTATACAAAAATGGGTTGTTGATTGAGTCAGTCCAAGACTCATCGAGTCCTTTAAACGGTGGCAGCCCTGGAATGGGTGTCTACGGAAATACTTCCGTATCCGTTGTGAATAACTTCGTCGGCGGCAAACTTATAACCCGCCCGGATATCCTTCTCGCGAGCGGTGCCGCAACGTGGCAAGCCGGTGACACGATTAAGCTGTCGGTTTCTGGAACCGCATTAACCCTCTATCAGAACAGCATTCTTCTTGGGACCGCTAGCGATACTTCGTTGCTTGCTGGGAGTCCTGGAATCCTCGCCGTAGCAGGTGGCGCACTCAAGAATTGGTCGGCTGCTAATTTGTCCGGTCATACTGTTGAATCGCTATCTGCTTTAACTTCAAACTCAAATGCCCACTACGAGCATGATGACTTTCAAAGATCTTCTGGTACATTCCCTCAAACTCTGGGATCAAAATGGAAGAACTTGTGGGGCCCCACCAATCCGAACGGAACCCGCGCGGGTGGCTTCTCGCAGATCATAACGTCTGGAACCGTTGGAGTTAATCCCGCCGGTGTGACGGGCAGTGGAGGAGTTTGTGGCGACGGAAGTTCTGATGACGCTCCACTTTGGGAGCCCAATCCTCCGACGGCCCTTCCTGCGGATCAATGGTCGCAAGTGACCATTGCTACTTCAGCCCGCCCAACATGTCCGTCTCCGCCATGTAGCGACAATCGTATTACTATAGGAGTCGTTTTTCGCACGACAGACAACGGAGACGGAACTGCTTCTCAATATACGTATGTTGATAGCTTGGGAGACCCGTCGGTTACTTATCCCTGGAGCACGCCGCGCTTTATCGCTTGGAATTCACAAGGTCTGCCCTTGGTTCAAAAGGGCGGTCCGGCTTTTCAGCCCGACGATGTCGTCCTCGGTATAGCGCTAGGTGATGTTCTCTACGGATATGTCAATGGAATTCTGGACTTGCAAAGCCGCATTGATCCTCAATACTCTTTATCCGGTCCGCTGGCGGGAATCAATGATTTTAATTGCTACAACTTCAATTCTGGTGACCATCGCATGACGTCTTGGAGCGCCGGTAGCGTACCGTAGCGAAGTGTGGATATTGGCTGACGATATCCTACTCTGTTTGTTGTTCTCGCACGTCCAACTTGGTTCTCCAACTCCGAGGGCCGCATTTGAGCACATGTCCGTGGTGCAGAATGCGGTCGAGCATAGCGCTAACGGCGGCTGCATCTCCGAGCAACTTGCCCCAGTCTTCCACCGGGCGGTTAGAGGTTAGCAGGGTGCTGGCGCGTTCGTACCGTCGCATGATGATCTCCAGCAGTTCCTCAGCTGCCGTGAGGGGCAGCTTGAGCATTCCGAGATCATCGATAATCAGTAAGGGAACAGTTACCAGCAGCTCCATGTGCTTTTTGCGAGTACCATCGAGAGCGGCCTCGGCCAGTTCATCGAGTAGAGTATGGGTTTCGCGGTAGAGCACGCGGTAGCCCTGCTGTATACTGGCCTGCCCGATGGCTTGCGCCAAGTGGCTCTTGCCCGTTCCAGGAGGACCCAAAAATAAGGCGTCTTCATGGCGGGAGATGAAAGCGCCGGTAGCCAGATCGAAGACCAAACTGCGATTCATCTTCTTGTTGAAGTTGAAGTCAAAGTTGTCGAGGGTTTTCTGGGAGTCGCGAAACTGAGCTTGCTTGGTTCGCCGCTCCAGCAGGCGCTCGCCACGACGGGCCAGCTCGTCCGAGACCAGGCAGGAGATCAGGTCAATCGGGGTTAGCGGTTCGCTTTGTGCCTGGCGCAGACGAGTCTCCAGCACGGCGGCCATGCCGCCCAGGCGTAGTTGTTTGAGAGCACGATCGAGTTCGGTGAGATTCATAGGCTTTCTCTCTCAGTTCCTTTCTCTGTGGTTTGGGTTTTTTGATTGATGAGATCGCGGTATTGCACCAGCTCACGGATCAGCGGATCGACTTGCTGCAAGCTGAGCGGGGCTTGAGGATTGCGTTCCAGATAACGGCGCACAAAGCGATATTCCTGGACGCCCATCTCCAGCGCGGAAGCACAAGCTTCGTCAACGGCGGCAGCACCGTACTTCTTGGCTAATGAGAGGACGCCGAGAATGCGGCGCACGCCCACTTCTCCTTGCTGGCGATGAATGGCCTCGCAGAGCGCGCCGATGTGTGTGCCGACACGACCCGCCCGCCACAGCAGTTGGGAGGTGCGCAATGGTGTTCGCTTGGAGTGGTCCTCGGGCTTGATGCGATAGCAGCCGCGTTTCTGGCGCACATGTTCACGCAGCAGTTGGCCGGTTTTGGGATCAAGCAAGCGCACGAACAACTCGTCCCACTGAACGCGCACCAGGCGCCCGATCCAGCCCGGCGGAGCGCCGTAGTAGGCAGCTTCGACTTCGACGCAGCCGTCAAGATGCACGACGCGCTGACCGTACTGGTAATAGCGAAAAGGCTCGACTGGCAGAGGAAGAAGAAATGGTTTCTCCTCGGCAAACATGGCAGCCACTTGGCGTTTGGTGGTGCCGTGGATGCGAGTATCGGCCCAACGCTCTTCCCAGCGGTCTAAATACACTTGGGCTTCTTCCAGACTCTCGAAGCGTAGGCCCTTCAGCGGCGTTTTCTGGGCATGGCCGACACCGGATTCGACTTTGCCCTTGCGGTCGGGATCTTGCACACGGCAAGGCAGGGCGACGGCACCGTAGTGAGCAAGCACGTCGCGGTATAGAGGATTGAGTGTTGCATCATAGATGTCCGGGACGAGCACGCCCTCGCGGAGATTGTCGAGAACCACGACACGTGCGGCTCCTCCCAAACGGCGGAAGGCGCGCTCATGAAGTTCACTCCAGATACGCGCGCTGGAGCGAAAGGTCAGCAGCCGGACAGACTTGCGACTGCAGCCCAGGGTCATAACGAACAGCCGGGTGCGACGATACTTGCCGCTCTCAGGATCGCGCACCATGGGGCCGGTACCATAATCGACCTGCGCTTCCTGGCCGGGAGGTGTGGTGATAACCACGCGAGCCTCGGGTGTTTGGGCGCCGCGCAGCTTGCGCACGAAGCGCTGAACGCTCTGGTAGCTGCTGGCGAAGCTGTGCTCAGAAACCAGGTCCTGCCAGATGGCCGTAGCATTGCGACCTCGGCTCAGTCCGAGCTCAATGGCTTCGCGATAGGATTCGCACGCACTGGCGCTGGGGCTGCGCTGCGGAGAGATCGGCGGTGTCCGATCTGCTTCTGCTACAAGAATCCCTTTCTGGTTAGCTTGTGCGTGGAGGTGGGTAATCACTTCGGGGTCGGTGATCACCTCGTTGGCCGGTTTTGGCGTTGTTTTTTCTTTGGCCGCTAGTTCTTCAGCCGCAGGGTGGTCGGGCTTGGGGTTGAAGTTGAGCTCAGAGATCGCCGGGATGGCTGGTTTTGCGGGGCCGGAATCGGCAATCACTTCGTTGGCCGGTTTTGCCGCACGCCGCCCCCAGCCTGCCGGCGGACGCACGGCAATCCCTGCCGCTTTCAGGTACTGGCTGGCGGTCTCACGACGAATGCCGGTCTCGTGCTGGATGCGCCGTAGCGACCATCCCAGCCGTCCCAGAGCTATGATTTGTTGTTTTTTCTCTTCTTTCAAGACATTGGCCATGTCCCGGGAGGCTACAATCCTCCGCGGCGTCAATGTCCCGGATGGCTACTTCCGTTGGCCGGTTTTGAAGCGATAATCAGTGGCCGGTTTTGAGTGATCGCTGAGGTCCGAAGACTGAAAGAGATATCTAACCTGCTTGCACGTACGGAAACCTTAAGCGGATATCGACAAATAGATAAGAAGTTGCATGACATATTTGACAGAGTCCGCAAGGTGAGAAAAGTTGAGCAATCAGAAATCGCTGATTTTATGCGGTTCTTTAGTTCGATCGCCGGGATAGCAGGGCAATCGTTACAAGACAACTTGTTTCCAGGTTTCTACACAGAAAAGGAGTTCCAGCGGGAGATGAAAAAGCTTCTGCGTTGCCGCCCAGAAATTGGATCGGAGCTGGAAGAACACAATCACACAGCAGCTGGAGTCACTGACCTGTCATTTCGAGGCATCCCCCTAGAGCTTAAAGTGAGACAAAGTGGAAGCGTAAGAGTGTCACACATGGGCGCCGAGTTTGAACAGGTCACACAATATGTTGTAGGCAGTGATCGCTGTTTTGGAGTGGTCTGTGTACTCGATTGCTCACATAAGCTACGTGCACCAGGAGTTCCAGCAAATGACATCTCGTTTAGGATTGTTTCTCCGCCACTCAGAGGCCGTCTGCCGATCGGCTTGGGGATTGTTTTGATCCGGGGAAATCTCTCGAAGCCATCCAAAATAACAAAAGATGGATCTGATGGAAAAAGACTGGTCCAACGGAAGCGCGACCATTCGAGATACTCCAGGTAGAAATTCTTTCCAAAATTGCTCTAAAACAATCTTCGCGGACGCCCATTGCGAGAACCCTCTCAGGGGACTCTCTGACGGACAGGGCGTGCAACTTTCAGCGGGTAGGGCGGCCTTTCAACTTTCAACTGCAACTGAAGTTTCATAGTTTTCCCAATTACAATGTGACAAGGAGCAATCAAAATGCCCGAAGTACGCGTATCCAAAGAAGTCCACGTGCGAATCAAGGAATTCAAGCAGATTGTCGAGGCAGTTATTGGAGAAGAAATCGGCCTAGATACATGCGCGGAGTTGATCCTTGGTCAGGGCATGGATGCCATGTTGGCTGAAATAATCGGTTCAGTTGACAAGACCACATTGCTGAAATCCTTCCAACAACTCAGTTCACAATTTCCCAGCGAAATTTATGGATACGTTGCGGAAACGCTACGCACAGGCGTTGCAACCCAGCTGAAAGAGGAAATTCGACAGCGCATCGGATTTGCAGCGAACGAGGATTCAAAGACTCAAGAGGCGAATCTCCCTATTGATCCTGCGGAGTTTCACGAAAGGTCTAAATAATCCCCTTTAACAAGCCGGAGACGGTTATTTGCAATGTCTTGGCTAGTTTGTAGAGTGTTGCTAGGGTCAGATTGTATTCACCGCGCTCAATTGCTCCCATGTAGCTGCGGTGAATGTCACATCGGTCTGCAAATTCTTCTTGCGACCACCCCTGTTTTTTTCGCAAATCGCGGATACGGCTTCCCAATGTCCTCTGAAATTGTTCTATTTGCATCAAGAAGCATTTGGCGGTATTTGGCGCGAATCGTCCACCATGTATACAGAGGCCATACAAACATGGTATAACGATATCGTGAAGTGCCTGCTGAAGCTCAAGGTCTTACTCCTTAAACACGGGAAGTGTTCGGCATGTGAGGACCAAGGCCAGAGGAAACATTGCCAAACATGCTTTGATACGCGCCTGGAACCAGAAGTTTTGGAGGCTATCACGGCACTTGATCTGGCGGAAAAGTTCCAGGAGAGTAGCAAACGCTCTTTTGAAGACATTTCAGATGACAATTACGAGAGGCCGCCGGAAGGAAACTATTTTCATCATGTCATTCAAACGAAAGAAAAGCTTGAAAAACTGTATTTAAGCTACGTTAATGATGGCACCGCCTTAAGAGATGAAAAAGAGATCGTCAGAAGACTCCTTACGGAATTGGCGTACAAAGACAAGGAAGATCATCCGGTTATGGCTAAGCGAAAGAAGCCGCTCACGATAGATTCCATCGATGTGGACAATGACCAGGAACTAGATAAGTTTTTGGCGCAGGTTCATGCCGTCGGCGACAAGATCTGCCACGAGCAGGTACAGGAAGCGATCCGTTTGGGAATTATCGACGACAAAGGCAATCTGCTCAAGAAAGAGATTCCGGAAGATATGCGGGAAGGCGCCGACCGCGACTTCGGAGGCTAGAAAGAAGGTGTAACGTGATCGACAACTTGAAGGTATTGTGGGATAACCGCGACATAGTGCAGATGCTTTTCACCATACCAGTGTTGTACATCCTCTATATGTTGCCAAGTATGATTGCCGTCCGACGTCGGCACCCGCAGAGGCGGACCCTTTTGTGGGTAAATTTCTTCTTGGGATGGACGGGTTTTGGCTGGATCCTCGTACTACGCAGGGCATTAGACACCGCGAGGCATATGTGAACACGATAATGGATCAGGAACTCAAATCCGACCCAAGATTCCAGGTGCTGGTGGCCAAAATAGCAACCCTTCTACAGCACCAATACCCGAAACAGTACACAAAACTGAACCACAGCGGCCGCCTTCAAGCCTATTTGGAGGCCCAGGCGGAGCAAGCCTGGGAGCAAATGGAGCGGGCGAGAGAGGCAGGCTACACCACAACCCAGGCAGAGGAGTTTGCGGCAACATTCCTATATCCGCAGGTGGAGGAAGATTCTCACCATGAGGAGCACGATCCCGAGGATATCTGGCTAAGAGACAGACTGGAAAAGAGACTGCTAGACGCCACAGGGAAAACAGTGCCGTTCGACTAGACAGAAGAGAAAGAGCCGGCTCTTAACCATCGACACGTTTTATCACCGCCACAGCACCTGCAAACAGTTGCTGTCGACACATGATCCCCGACCCTGTCTCTAACATTTCCCGCTTGATTTAGCCTATCTAAACTATACATAATACATGTATAATGCGTGTATAGTTAAAACAGAATCGTCTACCGCCCCCGTTTCGATTCTGCTGATTCTACAGGCAGGCTGATATGTCTAATGATCGACGAAATGCACAATCCCCCGACATGCCACAGTTGGTGGATACGCGGAAAGCGGCTGAGATGCTTGGCCGTTCAACAGCCACATTAAAACGCTGGCGGCACGAGGGCGTCGGACCGAATTGGATAGAAATCGAAGGCCGCGTTAGCTATGATGTGGCGGTTCTTCTAGAATTCATCAGGAAGAGTACACGAGTTGCTTCCGTGCGGGCTGCTATGGAGGAGACTCGTGAAGCTGTTTAGAAAGCGAAAATCGAAGTTCTACTGGTACGACTTCACGGTGCGCGATAAACGCTATCGTGGATCAACGCTCGAAACCAACGCCGCTAGGGCGGGAAAGATTGCCGGACTGAAACTAGCAGCGGCATTAGAAGGACGCGACCCGCTGGACAGGAAGGCACCGACTTTGCGGGAATTTTCGGCGAGGTTTGATGCTTGGATTGAAACTGCCCGGTTGGAAGCTCAGACGCAACGCTATTACCGGAACGGCTGGAGACTCTTGCAAACGACATCCATCGCTGGTATGAGGCTGCATCGCATCACGGCAGACGACGCGGAGGCACTACGCTTCCCAGGATCAGCCGCGAATGGGAACAACGCCCTTCGCACCTTGCGCCGGATGTTGCACAAGGCCAAAGAGTGGAAGCTCATCCCGCATGTTCCGGAATTCAAGCTGTTTAAGGAAGAGGGGCGGGCGCTCAGGCTGGATGACGCGGCAGAACGCAAACTCCTGAAGGTCGCAGAGCAACCTCTCAAAGACATCATTGTGATCATGCGTGACACGGGAATGAGAAATGTCCGTGAACTCTACCGCTTGCGCATCGAAAACATTGATTTGAATAACCGTGTGATATTCAACCCAACCAGCAAGACGGCCAAGGGCAGGAGATTCATCCCCATGAGCGAACGGGTAATGGATCTTCTGAAAGCCCGCTGTGCCGGACGCACGGAAGGCTGGGTCTTTCAGTCGGTTCGTAAAGGTAAGCATATTGGTGCAGCTTTCGTGAACCGGCAGTGGGTCAAAGCCCGCAAGGCGGCAGGTCTGCCTGAAGACTTGGTGCTTTATTGCGCTCGGCATGATTTCGGAACGTACGTTATGCGCAAGACCGGAAACTTGAAAGCGGTCATGGACACCATGGGCCATTCGGACGTGAAGATCGCCATGACCTATCAGCACCCGGAGCTGGACGTCGTACGTGATGCGATAAATTCACGGCACACTTTACGGCACACCGGGAAAAACGACAACCAGGTAAGTGCTTGATTCTTCGCCAGAAACCAGGGATTTTCTGATCCAGGAAGCGTTAACTCTGGATCAGCATATCGGGGTTCGAATCCCTGGGGGGCAGCCAATCTTTCAACAACTTACAAACAAATAATGTCACGGTAGGCGTTCGTGTGTTTGTTGGTTTTTATTGGGATTTCTTGAGGGTTGTTTGAACGGTTGGCCACTTTTTCCTTTGGAAGTAAAATGATGGTACGCAGCAACACTTAGGAAGTTAATCAATACCGCGATCGTGTTCCATGCGACCACTGGTCGTGAAGCAATCAACAAGCCGTAATAGACCCATAGAATTTGAAAAATGCCGAGGATTGCCGCCATTCTTGGGTTCATGCCGGCGCTGGATCGGCGCCTGAACATCGCGACCAGGTCGGGTACAGCGGCAAAAGTTGTTCCAAAACCTGCCACGAGACCAAAGATGTCTGAACGCTGAAATCTGGGGATCAATAGACTTCGCATATCGTGTGGAACAAGGTCTTGGCACCCACAGAGCGCAAGCGAACTCAGCACGACAATAGTGATTGTCGGCCTGCTGAATCGCCTCACAACAGATTTTTGATTTCCCAGGTACATCGATATGCTCTGGCACGGTAATACCACGCCATCTGTATTTGGCGACAGGGTGGTTCAGCCAGTTCTGGGCAACATCCTCTTCCACGTTTTGCAATGCGGCGTCTGTCAGATTTGACAGAAGACCCAGGCTTCTTTCGATCCTATCCTCCCTTCTGTAGCACTGCAGTTCATTTCGCTTTGCGAGATGTACCTGTCCATAAAAAGGGAGGTATGCCGTGGGCATAGCAACATGGTTTGCTGCGACTCTCCGACAATATCCGGAGATAGCTATCTTTGTCACCTTGGCCTTGGGGTATTTCTTCGGCAAATTCACATTCCGCGGCATTGGTCTTGGTTCGGTCACTGCTACGCTGCTGTCGGGCGTTGTGATCGGACAGCTCGGGATCACGATCTCGCCTCCACTGAAGGCATTTGCTTTCCTGATGTTTCTCTTTGCGGTCGGTTATGGAGTTGGGCCGCAGTTCGTGCGAGGTGTTGCCAAAGATGGCCTGCCGCAGGCGATTTTTGCAGCCGTCCAATGCGTTCTATGCCTTTCGGCTGTGGTCCTGTTCGTCAAGATTGCCGGCTATGATCTTGGCTATTCTGCGGGACTTTATTCAGGGTCGCAGACCATTTCTGCGGCGATGGGACTCTCGACGGATGCCATCAACCGACTGGGCTTGCCCGCCGATCAAGCCAAACGTCTGCTCGACTCAATGCCGATTGCGTATGCCGTGACCTACATGTTCGGTACGGTCGGATCGGCAATCGTAATCGCGCTGGTCGGTCCGGCGCTGTTTCGCATTAATCTGAGGGCAGCGTGCAAAGAGTACGAAGAGAAGCACGGAGGGAAAAAAGAGCTCGGCGGGGCCGGTTCTGCCTGGCACCGCTGGGAGCTGAGGGCGTTTCGTGTGCAGCCCGGGGGCATGGTTAGCGGGCTGCGAGCTGTGGAAGCCGAGGCACTGCTTCCGCAATCCCGCGTTTTTGTTCAACGCATACGCCGCAATGGAGTCATTGAGGAAGCAACCGCAGACACAATCTTGCGCGAGGGCGACGTTGTCGCCGTCGCGGGTTCTCGCGAGGCGCTGGTGAGCATCATCGGCGAACGCGCGAAGCTGGCGGTTGCCGGCGGCCGTGAGGCGTTCACGAATCCATCTGCGCCGCTCGAGGTTGACGATCCCGAATTACTGAACGTTCCCGTCGAGGGCATCGACGTTTACGTAACCAGCAAGGAAGTAGACGGCAAAACTCTGGCCGAACTCGCCATACTACCCGGCGCCCGCGGCGTCTTCCTGCGGAAGATTGTGCGGGGTGCGGTTGCGACTTCGATTCCTATTCTGCCGAATACGAAAATCTTCCGAGGTGACATCGTTACCCTGGTGGGCCGCACACAGGACGTGAGCGTCGCCATCAAGATGCTGGGTGTCCCAGACCGCGCGACTGATATCGCCGACGTTGCTTTCATCGGCGCCGGAATCAGCATCGGCGCGTTGATCGGCGCGCTGGTTTGGAAAGTAGCTGGAGTGCCATTGACTCTCTCTACCGCCGGGGGCGCACTCATCTCAGGGCTCATTTGCGGGTGGTTGCGTTCTGTTCATCCGACCTTCGGGCGCATCCCGACCTCGACGGTCTGGTTCATGAATTCCGTCGGTCTGAACATCTTTATTGCCATCGTAGGGATCTCGGCGGGACCGGGGTTTGTCAATGGCTTGCGAACCCAAGGCATAGGCTTGTTCCTGTGGGGAGCACTGGCAACGACCGTGCCTCTTATTCTTGGCATGTTCATCGGAAAATTTCTCTTCCGTTTCCACGATGCGCTTTTATTCGGCATCGTTTCCGGCGCGCGCACGACGACAGCTTCACTCGGCCTGGTTTGCGATCTGGGCAAGAGTCAGGTGCCGGCGCTCGGATATACCGTAACTTACGCTGTGGGGAACACGCTGCTTACCATCTGGGGCATGGTGCTAATCCTGTTGTTATCAAGAGGCCACTGAAAGGAAAAATATGGAACTTCTGGAACTCCGCAACTTTGAGACCCTGAGCCCGTTTGAAATCAAAGACGAGCTGATCAAGCTGGCAAAAAAGACTTCAAGAACGACGCAATCGGCCTTTCTCAATGCGGGACGCGGCAACCCTAATTGGATCGCGACTACCCCACGCGAGGGCTACTTCCTGCTCGGCCAGTTTGCGATTACTGAGAGCAAACGTGTGATGGAGCACTCGGCCGGCATTGGCGGAATGCCTCAAGCACAGGGTATTGCCAGCCGTCTCGAGGCGTGGCTTGCGAAACATTCCGACATGCCGGGCGCGTCTTTCCTCTCGTCGCTGATTCCATTTGCGGTGAAGACATTCAAATTCGAGCCAGACGCCTTTGTCCACGAACTTGTGGATTCGATCATCGGCGACAACTACCCGGTCCCCGACCGCATGCTGGTCCACAACGAGAAGATTGCTCACGAGTATCTGATGTGGGCGATGTGCGGGGAGCCGCGGCCCAGCGGCAAATTTGATCTCTACGCCGTCGAGGGCGGAACTGCGGCGATGTGCTACATCTTCAAGTCGCTGAAGGCCAATCGCCTGCTGCGTTCCGGCGATACCATCGCTCTGGGCACGCCGATCTTTACGCCCTACATCGAGATGCCTCATCTTGAAGACTATGCCCTGAACGTGGTGAATATTCAGGCTCCCCAGGAGAATCGCTTCCAGTTCACGGACATGGAACTCAAAAAGCTGGAAGATCCAAAGATCAAAGCGTTTTTCCTGGTGAATCCGGGTAATCCGACGGGTGTTGCGCTCAGCAAAGAAACCATCGCCAAGATCGCCAACCTGGTGAAAACCACGCGTCGCGATCTCATGCTTCTCACGGACGACGTATATGGAACGTTTGTCCCGGATTTCCGCTCCCTCCTTGGTGAGCTGCCACAAAACGCCATCGGCGTGTATTCCTATTCGAAGTATTTCGGGGCGACGGGCTGGAGGCTCGGTATCATCGCGATCCATGAAGAGAATGTGTTCGACAAGATGATCGCGAAGCTGCCCGAAGATGACGTGAAAGCACTCGACAAACGCTACGGCGCACTCACGCTCGAGCCGCGCAAAATCAAGTTCATTGACCGCATCGTGGCCGACAGCCGCGACGTGGCCCTGAACCACACGGCCGGACTTTCGTTGCCGCAGCAGGTCATGATGAGCCTGTTCTCGCTGGCTGAGCTCATGGATGCCGCCAAGCTGTATCAGAAAGCATGCCAGGAGATCGTGCACCGGCGCGCCTGGGCGCTGATCGATGGTCTAGGCTTGCAACTCAGCCCGAACCCGTACTACGACGCTTACTACGGCTTGATTGATTTTGAGTTTTGGGCGCGTAAAAACATAGGAGAAGAAGCAGTCGAATACCTGAAGAAGAACGTTCATCCGCTTGATCTCGCCTTCCGCCTGGCCGAGGACCACGGGATCGTGTTGCTAAACGGCGGCGGCTTCGAGGCACCCAACTGGTCGCTACGCGTTTCGCTGGCCAATCTTCCCGACGAGGTATACGAGGAAATAGGACGCGGGGTTCGATCCATTGCGCGCGGCTATCGGCATGCATTTGAGGCCGCAAAACAGGCCGAACAGTCTCCTCGAATTGCTGCTGATTAGAAGCTTCTCGCCGAGTTGTTGCGATCTTCGGCCAGATACCAGCTACGTGTATTCGGGTCTCGGCTTCGATAAGCGCGACCAAGGACGAACGCGATGAACGGAGGGCTAAAGCGTTTACGGAGAATCTTCCAGTGCCTGCTGACAATAGTCTGCATTCTTGCCCTGACGCCAAGCGAGTGCTTTGCTTACCTGCAGTCGGGGGGGGCTGGGCAAACTCAGAATCAGAGCCAGAGTCAAAATCAGCCTGCGAAGATTCCACCCGAGCAACTCGATTCTCTGGTGGCGCCTATTGCACTTTATCCAGATTCGCTGCTGGCGCAGACTCTGGCGGCCTCAACCTATCCTCTTGAAATTATCCAGGTCCAGCAATGGCTTGCGAAAAATTCCGGGTTAAAAGATAAGGCGCTTGCCGACGCGGTTGCAAAGCAGCCATGGGACCCCAGCGTCCAGGCGCTGGCCGCGCTGCCCGATGTGGTCAAGCGCTTGGCGGATGACATCCAGTGGACCGCAGATTTAGGCAACGCATTCCTGGCGCAACAGAGCGACGTAATGGATGCCGTGCAGCGCATGCGCAAGAAGGCCCAGGAGAAAGGCAATTTGAAGACGACCGAACAGCAGAAGGTAGAAACCAAGGTCATGGAGAACAAGAGTGTAATCGTGGTCGAGCAGGCCAGTCCGCAAGTCGTGTACGTGCCCTCGTATGATCCCGTCGTGGTGTATGGCCCGCCAGTCTACCCTTATCCGCCCATCTATTACCCATACTATCCTGCAGGATATTACGCCGCAGGCCTGGCGATTTCCTTTGGCGTTGGCGTAGCGATGGGCGCGTTCTGGAGCGGCGGCTGGGGATGGGGATGCGGCTGGGGCAACAATGACATCAATATCAACAACTACAACAATTTCAATCGCAACGCGAATATCAATCGTAACATTGGCAATCGGGGGAATACAAGCTGGAGGCACAATCCGCAACATCGCGGCGGAGCCCCGTATCGGGATCGGGCCACGGCCAACAGGTTCGGGGGCACAGCGCGGGGAGACTCCCTCGCTAATCGTCAGTCCAGTGCCCGCCGACAAGTCGGGCGACAGGGCGGCAATTTGGCCAGCGCTCGTGCAGGCGGCGGTGGTCTCGGCAATCGTCCTGCGGGCAGCACATTGAGCGGCGGCGGCTCCGACCGCATCGGAAGCCGTGATCTCTCGCGCGGTGGCGGCGGAAACCGCGACGGCTTTGGGGGAGGATCACGAGGTTCCAGCGGATTCAATGGAGCAAGCGCGCGCGCCAATAGCAGCCGTGGCGCCTCGAGCATGGGATCTCGCGGCGGTGGAGGAGCGCGAGGTGGAGGCGGTTTTCGTGGCGGCGGGCGACGCAGATGAGCGCCCCAGATTGCCGAAGCGAAATCTCCAGGAGCGATGCTATGAAATCAATCTCTGCCAATCAAAATCTTTGCCGGATTCCGGGTTTCGCGCGTGCAGCCGCGTGGGTGCTGCTGCTCTCGCCTGTGCTCCTCGTTGCACAACAATCTGCAGCTAAAAAAGCTTCACTTTCCTCCAAAGCTCCGGCTTCTGCCGGTCGAGGCGCCAGGGCATTTGACACTCCACAGCAGGCTGCTGATGCGCTGATCAGTGCGGCCGAGAAGTTTGATGTGGACTCTCTCGAAAAAATCTTTGGTCCAGACGGCGACGATATTGTGCTTTCAGGCGAATATCCGCTGGACCGCCAGCGGGCCCTGGATTTCGCCGCCGAGGCACGCGAAAAGGAAAATATTTCTATGGAGCCGAAAGGAGGAAACCGAGCGTTCCTCCTCGTGGGCAAAGAAGGCTGGCCGTTTCCTGTGCCGCTTGTGAAGCTGGGAACGGAATGGTCGTTCGATGCGAAAGCCGGCCGGCAAGAGCTTTTCAACCGCCGCATCGGCAGCAATGAGCTGGACGCTATTGATATCTGCCGCGGTTACGTAGAAGCGCAGCACGAATACGCGCTTGAGCCGCGCGAGGGCTACGACGTAAACCAGTATGCGCAACGCATCATAAGTACTTCTGGCAAACAGGATGGCTTGGCCTGGCAGAACCCGGACGGCAGCTGGGGCGGTCCAATAGGGGAAAAGATTGCGCTTGCAATCGAACAGGGCTATTCCCCCGACGCGCAACCCTATCACGGGTATTTCTTCAAGATCCTGAAAGGGCAGGGCCCGGCAGTGCCGCTTGGTCAAATGGACTTTGTGGTTAAAGGAGTGATGATCGGAGGCTTTGCCCTGATCGCTGTGCCGGCCGAGTACGGCGAAACCGGAGTGAAAAGCTTCATGGTAAGCCACGATGGCGTTGTCTATGAGAAGGACCTGGGACCGGCCAGCCTCAACGAATTTATCAAAATGGAACGCTTCAATCCTGATCCTTCCTGGAAACCGGTGCTGGAACAATGAGGGAAAAGGCTGGCAAAAATGACAGTTTCAATCTGGTATAGCATCTGGCATGTTTTTGCGTGTAAGGAAAGCCTACCGTGAAGCAGGCTTGAACAGGAGGCAAGGCCATGGTCCAGTTCAATATACGCAGAATCACACGGCTGGCAACCGTGTGGTCGTTCGCACTCATTCCTCTTGCCGCAATTGCCGCCGAGTCCGTCAAAGTCGAAGGTCTCATCAAAGCGCGAGACGGCAACACCATGATTTTGCAGACGAAGGACTCCCCCAAACTTGTCGTGCAACTGACGGATGACACCAAGGTTGGACAGGTGCAAGGTATGCTCAAGGCGCGACGGAAAGAAATGTCGATGGCGGCGCTTATTCCGGGTCTCGCGGTGAAAGTGGAAGGAACCTACGACAATCAGAACCAACTGCTAGCGAAGTCGGTGTCATTCAAAGGCAATGATCTGAAACGCGCCGAATCAATCCAGGCTGGCTTGCACGAAACGAAGGAGCAGACGAAGCAGAACAAAGCAGAGTTGGAAAAACAGCAACAGCAGGTTTCGGCTAACAAAGCTGCTATTGACGCTGCCGTCGCGCGCTTCGGCCAGTTGGATGATTATTACATCCTCGACGAGGTCACCGTTTATTTCGCCAATGGCAAGGTGAAAATTGATCCGAAGTATGCGCCTCAACTTATGGCGCTGGCGCAGAAAGCCAAGAACGTCAACGGCTACATGATCGAAGTAAAAGGATACGCATCAGCCGTGGGCAGCACGGAGCTCAATCAAAAACTCAGTGAGGACCGCGCCAACGAGGTGACGAACATCCTGATTCAGCAAGGCAATATTCCGCTGACCAGAATGCTGGCCCCGGGCGCCATGGGAGAGAGCCACCAAGTTGGCGGCAACCAGACTGAGAAGGAACAGGCGGGAAACCGGCGCGTCGTCGTGCGTGTTCTGCAGAACAAAGCCATTGCAGGAGTTTAGCAGGATGTAAGTCGCGCTCTGATACAAATCTTGGGACGGAGAGTTTCCAGCAGCCCGATACAGGCCTCCGTTCAACCAACGGGGCGAAGTCAAAAATTGAAATAAAGAGAGGCAATTATGCACCGGAAAATAATTTTGATGGGTTTGCTGGCAGAGTTCTTGCTTTCTGCGGCAGCGGCCTTCGGAACAACAGTCAAAGGCATGATCAATTCTCGCAGTGGAGACACCTTGAGTGTAAAAGGTGCAGGCGGAACCGCAACCGTAGTGCTCACCGACAATACGAAAACGAAAGACGACCGGGGACTGTTTGGTCTGGACAAAGAGCATCTCTCAGACGTTGTACTGGTCCCAGGACTTAAGGTGTCTGTAGATGGAACATCGGACAATCAGGGACGAGTAGTTGCCGATGTGATCACGGTGGACGGCGACGACCTGGAGACGGCCGAAATGATCCAGGCGGGCCTGAATCCCACGGCACAACAGGTCGCCACCAACGTGCACGCCATTGAAGTCAATAAACAAGGTGTTGCGGCCAACCAACAGGAACTCGTGGTCCACAAACAGAAGATCGAGCAGAACATGGAAGACATCAAAGAAAATACCGAGCGTTTTACGGCATTGAACGATTATGACGTGAAGGACCAGGCAACCGTGAAATTCAATGCCGGCAGCTTAGAGATCTCGCCAGAGGACCAGGAGGCGCTCAAGAAACTGGCGCAAAATGCCGCCGGCCTGAGCGGATATATCGTCGATGTGACGGGGTATGCTGATTCGACCGGCAGCGCCGCGATGAATACAAAACTGAGCGAGGAACGCGCAAAAGCGGTCGTCAGTTTTCTGTTTCAGCAAGGCAAAGTGCCGATGCGCCGCATCGTGGCTCCGGGAGCCATGGGTGAATATGGGCCAGTAGCATCGAACGAAACAAAATCCGGACGCGCCGAGAACCGCCGGGTTGACGTGAAAGTGCTGGTCAACAAGGGCATTGCCGGCCAGTAGTTTGCGTGGCTATGGGCGGCGGGAAGATCTTAGGAGTTCGATATGCGACAGGTAATCGTCTTGAGCTGGTCTCTTCTCACGTTCACATTTTTATTCGCGGAGCTTTCCATCACGGTGCAATCGGCTTCAGCACAAAGCCAACCGATCTCCGGAGTGCCGATGACGCCAATCGCACAATGGCCTCCGGCTCTGCCAGCCGCGGTGCCGGCGGCAAACCAGGAAGAAACCGCCTCGCCGCCCACCGCTGCCCAGACACTGGGAATCGGTAACTTCACCGCGACCGGCGCGGTGTGGAGTGTATCCACGAATCAACAGAGCTTGGCTGATGCTGCTCGTGAAGCGCGCCTGAGACTGGCCAAAGACCATCCACGCGTTTTTACCAATGATGATATCGCCCGTACGCGCATGGCCGCAGGTGAGCCCTCAACTACCTCTGCGGCCAAAGTGATTACAAACGAACAAACCATGCCGGCATCGGATATCGCCACCCAAAGCGCCAACACCAGAACTTCCGGTAGTACGCAGAATAATGTTCCCGCTTCCAATTCGACCACACCACCAACTGACTTTAGTCACCATCAAAACCAGGTGAAGCGCGGCCCGTCTCGGGAAACAAATAAATGATCTGGCCAGAATGAGGAAGGTAAAGGGTCTTGGACTTTTTGCCTTCTTGCTTTGTCCAGAGGTCGTGTGGCCAGTGGCGCGTGGAAAGTGATTAGTGATCAGGGAAAGCGAGTTTTTCCCAAGTCCTTCCTGGCATCTCTATGTTCAGTATCTCTGTGCCTCGGTAAGAAACTGCGGCTAATCTAAGGCTTCGGGCCAGACCAGTCGGGGTCTTTCAGATTCCAACCGCCGCCGAGAGCCTTATACAGTTGCACGATGATGATGCGGCGATTGAGTTCTGTCGTGGCCAGAGCATTCTCAGCCGGGAACAACTGCTGCTGGGCCTCGAGAACTTCAAAGTAACTTGCTTTGCCGGCAAGATAGCGCTGGAGCGAAACTTTGACGGACTCCCGGTACGCTTGCACCGAGCGGGCCTGTTCGGTGCGAATGGATTCATACTTCTCGCGTGAGATGAGAGCATTCGATACGTCCTGGAAGGCAAGCAGGGCCGTCTGCTGGTATTGCAGCCTCGTCTCTTCCCAAAATGCAACGGCCTGGCGTTTCTGCGCTATGAGAGCGCCGCCATGAAAAAGCGGGCCCGTCATGTTACCGGCAACGCTCCAGACGAGCGTTTGGCCAGAGGAGAGCTGTGAAAGCGGGGCACTTGCATGGCCATAAAGAGCGGTGAGGCCGATCCGAGGGAAAAAGTTCGCAGTGGCCACGCCTACCTGAGCATTGGCGGAGCGCACTTGCTGCTCGACGGCAAGTATGTCGGGACGCCGCTCTAATAACGCGGAGGGCAGACCCACGGGAATATCCGGAGGTATGGCTTGATCGAGAAGTTTGGCGGCGTGCATGATCGGATTGGGATTGTTGCCCACCAGTACGCTGATCTGATTTTCTTTGAGTGCGATCAGGCGTTCTAATTCGGGAATTGTCGCCGCGGCCGTTGCCTGGGCGGCCTCGGCGCGCGATGTATCGAGCTTGGAAGCAACTCCACCCGCCAGCCGCTGGTTGAAAAGGTTCAGGGTTTGTGAGAACGAATCTGTCGTCTGCCTGGAGATTTCCAGTTGAAGATCTAACCCGAGCAGCTCAAAATAGGCTTGCGCGACGTCACCCACCAAAGACAGCATAACGCCGCGGCGCGCCTCTTCTGTGGCCAGATACTGGGCGCGAGCGGATTCATTGCTACGCCGGATGCGGCCCCAGATGTCCGCTTCCCAGGCGGCGGTGGCCACACCGATGAAGGACCCCTGCTCTTTGCCGCCATTCCCATTCGGAATAATCCCGCCAAATTCATTCTTGCCATGACCTGCCCTTACCCCGTAGTCCAGAAACGGGAAGTACTCGGCGCGTGCCTGCGCCTGAAGCTGGCGCGACTGCTCGATGCGGGTTACGGCAACGCGCAGATCGTAATTATTCGCCAATGCCATCTGAATGAGGCTGATCAGCTGCGGATCTTTAAACACCTCCCACCAGGGCAGATCGGCAATGGATGCCTGCTGTGCCGCTCCCTCGACGCCGCGAAACTGGGGTGGAACATTTATTTTTGGGCGGCGATAATTCGGACCAACTGCGCAACCGATCAACAGGACGAGCAAGATCATCGGGCTGCAAAGTTTCAGCCGGCATCCTCGTACGTATTTGTCGAAGGTAGTGAAAAATGCAGAACAGCGGGTTGCGGCCGAGCTGCACGCAAAGTGAGTGCTTCTGAAAGGCTGAATGGGACTAGTCATCGCCGAGACTCCCTGTTCGTCGCTCGGGTTCGGATGGGTCGACCAAAGATATCTTCGGTGGCTCGTGCTTCGCCCCGCCTAACTTTTCAATCAGATAAAACAGCGCGGGAATGATAAAGATTGCGATGGCGCTGGCGGCCGTCATACCGCCGATAACTGCCGTGCCCATCACCTGACGAGATACAGCGCCCGAACCACTCGCCGTCCACAGCGGTATGCAACCCAAAATGAAAGCAAGAGAAGTCATTAGAATAGGGCGAAGGCGCAATTTGGCGCCCTCCAGTGCAGCATCGGTGAGCGGTCTGCCTTTTTCAAATTCCGCTTTTGAAAACTCGACGATCAAAATGGCATTCTTGGCGGCGAGTCCGACCAGCATGACCAGGCCGATTTGCGCGTAGACATTGTTTTCCAGGCCAACACTCGCCAACTGATTGAAGACCCCAAGACCGATGACCCGGCGCAAGTACAGAACAGAAAACGCGCCAAATACGGCGACAGGTGTGCTCAGCAGCACGCTGAAGGGCAGACTCCAGCTTTCGTACAGGGCCGCCAGGATCAGGAAGACAAACAGGACAGAGAATCCAAAGATCACAGAAGATGGCACACCCTGTGCCGCCTTCTGTTCCTGAAACGACATGCTCATGTAATCAAAACCCATTCCGGGCGGCATCGTCTGGGCGTAAACTTCCTCGAGCGCCTTCATTGCCTGCGCAGAGCTGTACCCGGGCTTGGTGATGCCGTTGATTTGAACACAGGGATACATGTTGTAGTGCATGGTGAACTCAGGACCGAGTTGCGGCTGGATCGAGGTCACGGCGGAGAGCGGAACCATCTGGCCAGCGCTATTGCGCACATAGAAGCGGCCCACGTTTTGGGTCTGCGTTCGGTACGCGCCCTCAGCCTGAACATAGACCTGCCAGGTGCGCCCAAAACGATTGAAAAAGTTGATGAACGCTCCGCCCATGAAGGCCTGCAATGTTTGGTAGACGTCGCTGAGCTGCACTCCCTGCTTAAGCACTTTGTCGCGATCAACCTTCACGGCAAGCTGAGGCACCGAGGGCAAGGCGGTGGTGAATATGAAACTGAATTCAGGACGCTTCTTCACCGCCGCCATGAACTTTTCCTGGTTCTCTCTGAGGAATTCCAACCCTCGTGCAGAGCGGTCTTCGAGAACAAACGTGGCGCCGCCCGATGCGCCAATACCGGGAATCGAGGGTGGAGGAAAAGTGATAGCACTGCCCTGCGACACTTGCCGGAGCGTGTTATTCAAGTACACCTTAATCGGCCAGTATTGCTCTTCCGTTTTTTTGCGTTCTTTCCACTTCTTCAGAGTCACCCAAAAGAAGGCACTGTACGTATTCTGAACGCCACTCAACATGTTGTAACCAACCACAGTGGTAACGTGATCGACGCCCGGGGTCTTGCTCAGAATATCTTCAACAGTTCGTGCAGCGGCGCTGGTGCGCTGCTGCGAGGATGCGTCGGGCAATTGCAGAGCGGCAAACACATAGCCCTGGTCCTCTTCGGGCAGGAAGCTCTTGGGCAGCTTGCTGCCGAACCATCCCGCGAGCACGACGCTTGCCAGGAGCAATATGATGGTGAATCCCATTTTGCGAATGAGAACGCCGCACCAAGTGACATAGCCATCGGTCGCGCGGCCAAACCATTTGTTGAACCAGGCGAAGAATTTTCCCAGTGGCCCGCGAGCTTCCTTTTTTGGCCTGAGCAGCAAAGCACCCAGCGCCGGACTGAGCGTGAGAGCATTGAACGCCGAAAGAATGACCGAGACAGCGATGGTGACGGCGAACTGCTGATAGAGACGGCCGGTGATGCCGGGGATGAAAGCGGTCGGGATGAACACCGCCGAGAGAACAATGGCAATGCCCACCACAGGGCCAGAAACCTCTTCCATGGCTTTAAAAGCAGCGTCCCTGGGAGACATGCCATGTTCGATGTGATGCTCGATGGCTTCCACTACAACAATCGCGTCGTCAACCACCAGGCCGATGGCCAAGACCAAGCCGAAGAGGGAAAGGGTGTTGATCGAAAATCCCAGAACGGGAAAAAGCATGAAGGTGCCAATGAGGGAGACGGGCACGGCCAGCAGGGGAATCAGAGTGGCACGCCAGCCCTGAAGGAACAGGTACACCACAAGGATCACGAGAACCAGGGCTTCGACGAGTGTTTTGACGATCTCATGGATGCCTTCGGTGACGGGAAGCGTGGTATCAAGGGCAGTGGCGTATTCCAGGTCGGGAGGGAAACGTTTCTTCGCCTCTGCCATCAAGGCCCTGGCGGCCTGAGCGGCTTTGATGGCGTTCGATCCGGGGAGCTGGTAGATGGCGACCACTGCTGAGGGCTTGCCGTCGAGCCGGCCTTCCATGTTATATACCTGCGTGCCCAGCTCGACCCGAGCCACATCTTTCAGGCGCACGATGGAACCGTCAGGATTGGCGCGCACCACGATCTGACCGAATTGCTCGGCTGCAACCAGACGCCCCTGGGCAATGACCGCGTAGGTAAATTCCTGCCCCTTGGGTATGGGTTCGCCGCCGATCTGTCCTGCCGGATTGACCGTGTTCTGCGCTTTGACCGCGCTGATGATCTCCGGAACGGTGATCTGCAACTTGGCCAGTTGGTCGGGATCAACCCAGAAACGCATGGCGTACTGGCCGGCCCCGAAAATTGTGACACTGGCGATTCCGTAGGTGCGCGTGAGCGGACTCAAAAGATTGATATAGGCGTAGTTGGCGAGAAATTGAGCATCGTATCTGCCATTGGGAGAATAAAGATCAAAGAGCATCAAAGGGGCCATCGTGGACTTCTGCACGATGACCCCTTGCGCGTTCACCTCAGCCGGAAGCTGCGAGGCCGCCTGCGACTGGCGCATCTGCGTGAGAATCAGGTCGGTGTTGGGATCGGTCTTGATATTGAAATCTACGGTGACCCGTGTTCCGCCATTGTTAGGGTTCGTGGAGAACATGTACTCCATGTTGTCCACGCCGCTCATCTGTTGCTCAATCGGTGTGGCCACCGATTGGTCGAGCGTTACGGCGTCGGCACCTGGATACATGGCGTTGACCTGGATTTGAGGATCGGCAATGTCTGGAAACAGAGCTGTGGGTGAGCTCAACATTGCGACCACGCCAGCAATCACCATGATGATGGAGATCACCATGGACAGCACGGGATGATTAATGAAGAACTTGGCCATGAATGTGAGTTGTTAGGTGCCGCTGGTTGTCGCAGGTTTTTCTGCAGTAGCATTCTCTTTATAAGGTTTTGGAGTTACTTGCATGCCCTCCTGCACCTGCTGTGTGCCCTCTGCAATGACGCGATCGCCGGGCTTGAGTCCGTCGTCAACAACCCACCAACCGCCGATTTTTTCGCCCATTTTGACGGGGCGCAAAGAGGCCTTGTTGTTGTGATCGACCAGCGCTACCATGTAGCCTCCTTGAAGTTCAGTCACGGCACGCTGAGGCACGAGTAACGCATCTTGTTGAATCTTTGTGACTGTACTGACGCTGCCGAAACCACCAGGCCGCAGCACATTGCCGGGGTTGGGAAACTCGATTTGCACTTGAATGGATCCCGTCTTGATGTCGATATTGCGGTCAACGGCATAGAAGCGGCCTTTTTTGGGAAAAATCGTCCCATCTGTAAGCTTGAGCTGCCATTCGAGTTTCTTGAGCAACGAATCCTGGCTTATACCTTGCCGTGAAGCCTCACTGACGGCCTTGAGATACTCCTGTTCACTGGGTGTGATGGTTGCGAGGATGGGATCTACAGTGGAAACCGTTGTCAGACTTCCACTCTGAGGACTTACGAAGTCCCCCACCTGGGCAGTAGCGATGGCGGCTACCCCATCGATAGGCGAAACAATTTTCGTGAAGCCGAGGTTCAACCTTGCGGATTGCACCTTTGCGTCGGCTGCTTCAATAGAAGCTTGTTCCTGTTGCACCTGTGCTTTGGCGGCAAGATTGGCCTGGACGGCATCGTCAAGTTCCTGCTGGCTGATGGCGCTTTCTTTGGCAAGGGGGGTATATCGCTTGACGTCTAGTTCCGTCTTGCCGAGCTGTGCCTGGGCCCGCGCAAGATTTGCCCGGGCTTGCTCGAACTCTCCTCTGGCCTGGTCGAGGGCCGCCTGGAAGGGGCGTGGATCGATCTCCAAGAGCGGCGTGCCCTTCCTTACGTAAGCACCATTCGTGTAGCTTTGTTTGAGTAGCAGGCCGGCGACCTGAGCGCGGATCTGCGCGTTCACAAATCCATCAAGCGTCGCCACCCACTCTCTTTTAATAGGCACATCTTTTTGTACGACATCAACGACTTCGACCGCAGGAGCCTCGGCCGGCGACGCCTTTTTTCCGCATGCGCCTAAGAATAACGTGACAGTGATGAACAGCGCCAAAGCAAGCCTTTGTTTGATTACCATATGAAGCTCCATGAAAAAGTGCACGGCGCCTGACGGAACTTGCGCTGAGTTCCCCAGGGATAAGGAACGTCACGTCAGGCACCGCGCAGATGAACGCGCGAAAATTGAGCTTAGGCGCTCACTGAGGGGCATGCTAGAGGGGTGGCGGACGCGGGAGAACTGTCAAAACTAGCAGAGACTAAAACACTCCAGAGCTCAGGGTTGACTCTGTCTATTGCCGCTCCTGGAGCGAAGACTTGATTGGCGCAGCGGGAGCCTGCGCTGGGGTGGAGCGATCAACAGAAGGGGCCGAACGCAAACCATTACCAAACATGTATTGTTCGACAGAAGTATCCACGCTGCGAATATGCAGATCGCGCTGTGGATAAGGAATTCCAATGCCGCTCTCTCTTAAGGCTTTGGCGAGTGCGAGCGTGACCTCACTGCGCAGTTGGAACCACGTGTCCTGGAAAGCGGACCAAAATCGGAGCTCGAAATTCAGCGCGTTTTCGCCAAATCCGATGAAGAAAGCCTCGGGTGGGCGCTCGCGCAATACCCCGGGATGCAATTGGGCAACATTCACAAGAAGCTGCAGTACGCGTTCTGGATCAGAGTCATACGTGACTCCTACGGGTATATCGACCCGTCGCCAGGGTGACGACAAGGTCCAGTTGATCACTTGGTTGGAAAGCAGGTTGCTGTTCGGTACGATCACCTCCGCTCCCTGAAACGTAACCACTGTGCTGGAGCGGGCGCCGATGCGCCTGACAGACCCGACCAAACCGCCGACGTCAACAACATCGCCGAGGTGAATGGGCCGTTCGAAAAGCAAGATCAATCCGGAAACAAAATTGTTCACGATGTTCTGTAAGCCGAAGCCAAGACCGACGCCAATGGCGCCAGTAAGCACGGTGAGCTTATTGAGTTCCACGCCCGCCTCAGCCATCGCAATCACAATGACCAAAATTAAAAGAAGATAGTAGGAAATCGTTGAGATGGCGTAGGGTATCCCACGCTGCAGTGGTAATCTTGGAAGCAGGACTTTTCTCAACAAGAACGCGATTAGGTTCGCCAAGAGATAGCCAACCAGCAGGATCAGCACAACCGTCAGCATGTCGCCGAGGGTAAAGCGGAATTTTTCTGGGCCGATCGGGTACTGCAGTACCTTGGAAATTGCGCCCACCACGCGATCATACTGAGTGGACAAATGCAAGATACCAGAAACCCACAATAAGCAAGCCACGCCTATGACCGCCCGTTGTGCCCAGCGATCTGCGTCAGCAATACCAGATTGGGAAGACGGCTTTGCAGGATTCGCACACAAGAAGACATCGAGGACCAGGAAGAGAATGCGTGTCACGCAGTAAAGAACCGTGGCCCAGAATGCGCCCAGGAGTGCTACGAAACTGAGAAGGTGTGCGAGAGAAACAAAACCAAACACATTGGCGATCTCAGATGCGGCCAGCAGCCCAATGCCTGCCTGAATTCCAAGAGTGAGGATTTGCAAATGCTGACCTTCTATATGTAATCGGCGCAGCATTGATGGGCGCGTGAGCCAGCCAAGGCTTATCAGAGCTAAAGAAACAATCAGAGTAAAAGCCGCGCGTTGTAACGTTGCAGCAAGCTGAATCGCTATGGAGAAAGCCATCAGCGTACAGAAAGCAAGCAGAACGTGGAGAACCCCCCGCAGGGGAGGCGCAACCAATCGCCGCAATAGCCGCACAACAGGAACGATGTAAAGTACATAGATGACGAAAGCCAATCCAACGGGCGCCGAAGCAATGCGGCCAGTGGTCACGATCAAGGTGGCAAGCAATGCCATCGAATACGGGATTGAAAATAACTGTTGGGCTTCAGAGCCAGAGGCCAGACCGCGTTCTCGCACCGCATAGGATTTGAACTTGAATATACCCAACAGGATTACAAGATAAAGCACAACAAGGCCAAACAGCACAAACTTGTGGCTTCCCAAAAATTCCCTGGAGGTTGCATATGAGCGCTCGAAAGAACGTTGCATGTCGGCTCGTGCTGCCTGCTCAAGCAGTGGCGGTTCGAGATCCTGCCATAGAGGGCGGCTGTCGCGCTCCAAAAGCCGCCGGTCGAGTCTGTCTTGCGCTTGCCGAACACGCAAAAGCAGATCTGAGATTTTTCCTTCCAACTCCGAAACCTGATTTTGGAGCGTAAGTACATAATTCAGTTGCTTCTGGGACTCAAGCCGGCCGGCCTGAATGTCTCGTAATTCATGTTGAATTCGGTCTACCACTGGCTCAATGCCTTCTGTCTGGTGGACCAGGTCCCAGGTAGCCTGCCATTGGCTCTTTTCCTCATCAAGACGGCGTACCTGCTCCTCAAGCCTGGAAGCCTGGCCGGTCAACAGTTCACGCTTCGCCGCGTATTGAGAGCCGAAAGACCGCCAATATCGTTGTTCATCGCGAAGTTCCAAAATGTTGGGTGAACCTGCCAGAAGGTCACTGGTATGTAACGCCCGCTGCCGAATCTCTTCCGATTCCGCCTGAATCGATTGTTCGGCTCTGAGCAGGTCGACATCAGGACGTTTGGTTTCCCGCAACAGTCTTTCCAGTTCTTCTGCCCTCCCGGCGATCTGCGGCAAAGGAATAGCCCCCTCAGCGGTTTGAGTCGAAGCAGAGTTTTGAGCCGCAATCCTGACCGCGAAGAGGACAAAAAAAATGAAAAGCGATGTCGTTGAGAATGAGCTGACTCGGGCAGTAAGGTGTTGTCCAAGAGCGCTCAATGCCAAGTGCCGAAATTGCCGGGATTGAATAGAAGTTTCCGCCTTGTGATGCACTTGAAATCAGCAAGAGACTGACAGGTATACGATATCGGTTACGCCGCGTGTCTCACATCTGTCAAAAGCGACAGGGGGACTTAAAGCACTGATTACAACGTACTCTGAAGTTCGTAATGACACGGGACCCGAGTCCAATTTTCCTGTCAGATCTGACAGTTCAAGGCCCGGACGGAAAAGCGCATCCTACCAGACGTTGCATAAACACAGAGCATTTGGGGGTCGTCAAGGTATGGTTACGATGTGCGCGAATTCGTCTTGCAACCACTTGTTCGATTACATGCGAGGTGGAAAGCTCTTTCTCTTTCAATCTGTCCCGCTCGATGCAGGCGATGGCGACTTTCAGGAGCGCGTTCATGTAGTCGAACACTTCTGGTTGTGCAGGGAGTGCGCTTCGAGCATGACTGTAGTTTCGCAAGATGGCGGCAGTCCGACGGTAGTACCCCTCCTTGCCCAGAGAGAGCAGGAGCGAATCGAAGGTTGATGGTCTTCACACTTGGCCCAGGCACAAAATGATTCGTCATCAGCCGGTTTCCATGCGGCAAGAATCCGAGAGCGGGCTGTTGACTGGCTATTCTGCCAGTAGTCAGGGGCGAGCACCCTCGGTAGAACTAAAACGATGGCGACTCCAAGTGAACGAATGACAATCGACGTCCGGAGCATTTTGTACAAGCTGACGGCAGTACTGTGCTCCGTCTTACTGCTCGTTGGTGGCACTGTGTCGAGAGCGCAACAGGCTGCTCCACAGGCCAGCCCACCTGCGCCAGAGAAGATACCGAATGATCAGCTGGATTCCCTGGTTGCGCCCATCGCCCTTTATCCTGACCCGCTTCTGGCCCAGGTACTCGCTGCTTCGACCTATCCTCTCGAACTGGTGCAACTTCAACAATGGCTGGAGAAAAACAAGAACCTGAAAGAGAAGGAACTCACTGCCGCAGTGGAAAAGCAACCCTGGGACCCGAGCGTGCAGGCGATGGCTCCCTTTCCCGACATCGTAAAGCAGATGGTCGATGGCATCCAGTGGACGACAGATTTGGGAAACGCCTTCCTTGCCCAGCAGAAGGACGTCATGGATGCAGTGCAACGCATGCGCGCGAAAGCCAACGAGGGTGGAAAGCTCAAATCCAATGATCAGGTCAAGGTAGAAACCAAAAAGGTGGAGAGCAAAGACGTCATCGTAATTGAACAGTCGAATCCGCAGGTGGTTTATGTTCCCAGCTACAATCCCTCGGTCATTTGGGGGCCGCCGGCATATCCTTATCCGCCGGTTTACTATCCGCCGGCGGGTTACTACGCCGCCGGCATGGCAATTTCATTCGGGGTTGGAGTTGCAATGGGAGCTGCCTGGGGCGGAGGCTGGGGCTGGGGATGCGGTTGGGGAGGCAACAATGACATAACCGTCAACCGCAACAATACTTTTGTCAATAATTCGAACAGAGTCAACAATGTTTCCAATCGACAAAACCTGAGCAACCGCAGCGGCAACTGGCAGCACAATCCCCAGCATCGCGGTGGGGCTCCATATTCGAGCCAGGCAACTGCGAATCGGTTTGGCGGCACAACTCGTGGGAGTTCGACGGCCACGCGGCAGGCCGGCGCGCGCCAAAATCAGGGTCAGTTGGCGAACAGGCAGCAAAGTGGGTCCGTGGGCGCTGGAAGGCAGGGAGCCAGCAATTTCAGTGGCGCAGGCGCCGGACAACAGAGAGGCGGCAGTTCCAGCGGCGGAGATCGCATTGGAAACCGCAGTGTTTCGCCAAGCAGTGGTTCCAGCAGCCGAGGCGGCGGTGCATTCGGCGGCGGATCGAGCTTTAGTGGCAGTGCGGCCCGTTCCAGCAGCCAACGGGGTTCATTCAGCCGAGGTGGTGGCGGGTCCTCGCGAGGTGGTGGCCGAGGACGGCGGTAATGCGGGAGAGATGCATGAAATCAAGAAAAATCAACGTCGGCGTACGAAGGATTTTTGGGTTTTCCGTGCTAGTGCTGATCTCCGGCTACCTTGCTCCGGGACTTCTGCACCCAACAAAAACATCAGCGCAGTCCACTCAGCGAACATTTGCCGCAGCAAAAGAGGCTGCTGATGCTTTGATCAAAGCATCAGAAAGTTACGACGTGCCGGCGCTGACGGCGATTTTCGGTCCGGAAGGTGAGGACCTGGTCTCTTCGGCAGACCCGGTACGCGACAAGAACAATGCTGCCGCCTTTGCCGCGAAGGCGCGGGAGAAGATGCGGATCACAGTTGATCCAAAAAACTCGAAGCGCGCCATTCTCTCGGTTGGCAATGAGGGTTGGCCGGTTCCGGTGCCGATCGTCGATCGGAACGGCAGGTGGTTTTTCGATACGAAGGCGGGACACGATGAGGTCATCTCGAGGCGGATCGGCGCCAACGAGCTGGATGCCATCCAGATTTGCCGCGGCTATGTCGAGGCGCAAGATGAATATACTTTGACGAAGCACGATGGCGCCGAAGCGAACCAGTACGCTCAGAGAATCATCAGCACACCCGGTAAGCAGGATGGTCTTGCGTGGCAGAATCCTGATGGCAGTTGGGGAGGTCCCGTGGGAGAGGGAGTGGCCAAGGCTTTGGAGCAAGGCTACTCGGACCGCTCGCAACCCTATCACGGTTACTACTTCAAGATTTTGAAAGGACAGGGGCCCTCAGCGCCGCTGGGCGCGATGAACTTCGTGGTCAACGGAGCGATGATTGGAGGATTCGCCCTAGTTGCTGCGCCAGCGGAATACCGGGTTACAGGTGTGAAAACATTCATGGTGGGTTACCAGGGAATCGTGTACGAGAAAGATCTGGGGCCTGACACCCTCAACATCTTCAAGAACATGGAAGTCTATGATCCTGACAAGAGCTGGCATCGTACGAACGACGGGTGGTGAACCGAGGATCCCGAGTACGAAGAAGCGCGGCATGAAACCGAAGGTCATGATGAGAGACGGAGAAACAATGCCCCGGGTAGGTATGGGCGGCATCAGCCAGGCGCTGATTGATCGAGTGCACATACTGGTCAACCTGGAGCGCGCCGCCAAAGGGAAAGAGCCGGCCGACTTCAGCCAGCCGATACTTAAACCTAAATTGTGGCGTAAGCGGAGCGCTGAAAAATCGGGAATCGGTATTGCATTTCCTGTAACTCTGGCTCCGCCGTTTCGAGCGCTTGAGTAATGGCCACCCTCCCCTATTACTTCAAGTAGTCCAAATCATGTTAAGCAATTCGGATTCAATCACATACGCCAATAACTGGAGTAATGACGAAGTAGTTGCGATGGCTCGTTGTTAACCTTCTCATTAATCCTCTCTCCAGTCCGTTGATCACATTTTGCTCAGCGCAGAAGGCGGAACGCATTTCAGTTTCGAGAATAATGATTGCAGGGAATTGGTCAAAGCGTATGGTTTTGATATCACTCGCATTTGCGCCTTGGGCACCCTCCGACTGCACTCAGGGAGCTTCTGGCAGCCGTCTCCTTCCAAAATAACGTTACGAGAGGGCCTCCTGGGTTGGCCGTGGATGGCGCGGGGTATCAGCAGTCTGCAATCGGATTTTACAGACTGTGATCTGAGATGGTTGGCGGCCGCCCGCCTGCAACCCTAAAGAGCGCAAGGCATTGACCAGCGACCATGGGCCGTCGCCTTTGGGCAGGAAACAGTCTATCGCGCTCAAGTGTTCCGGCGACGAGGACCCACTGAACATCAAGACCGGCAACTGCGGATGGCTTCGTTTGATTTCTTTCGCGAGCTCAATCCCGTCCATTTCCGGCATCTCCTTGTCGATGATTGCTCCATCGATGCGATGGTGTTGGATCGTTTTCAACGCCTGATATCCACTCAGGGCGGTCCATACGAGATATCCATTCAGCTCAAGGACAGCTCGACACAACAAGAGCGTGTTTTGCGAGTCATCGACGCAAAGGATACTGGTTCTGCTTCTTTTCGAATTTAGTGGCGAAGTAGCCATATGCAGTCCGTTTCATGGTGCGATCTGAGTGCATTGAGGGAAGGCACTCGACGCGCCGTTCTATGGCACCAGTGGGATCTCGGAGGCCAGTTGTACGTTGATCATGAGGCTGAGGCGATTATCTACCTGATAGAATTTTGCTGCACGTTTGGCGCCCAGCGCCTTTTCGAACCTGGGCCAGTAAGCCTTTCGTAAATTCAGCGTTTCGTCGTCGATGCTGATCATTCTTTCGGTCAGATTCTTTGCCTTGGCATCGTCCATGATGCCGGCGGAGTTTGCATAGTCTTTGATCAACTGGAGGCGTTTATCGGCGATGGCATGTTGATTACGCGCGTAGTCCTGATAAACGGGCCAGAATGCCGACGATTCGGCGTCGGTGAACTGCATGGTTTGAGCGATGATTGCGTTTTTGTCTTGCTGGATGTTGGAGCGTAAAAGCTGGATATCGCTGTCGGTCAGTGGCTTGGCCGAGACATCTACCGTTTGAGCAGAGGCCGCAGGAGCCCATAGAGCGCAAGCCGTACAAACAACTGCCAGAATCCGCCTAAACATAACATTGCCCCTTTCAGCTCATAAGTCGCTAGATCTTTCCAGGTGTTATTTGATGGAGTATCCGCGGGCATCCATTACTTTTTGCCGGTGAGCTGGCAGTTTGCGCCATGACCGGCGAGGTAAACAGCAAAAAGGTTGCGACTGCGATACCGGATTTCATGATTGCTCTCCAAAGAAGTCGTCAACTGTTACTTGCATTTCCAATGAGAAAACCAGCCCACGCTCTCGCGCACAGAAGGACAATTCAAAAATACAACGTTTCGGTATTTGCCAGCAGCTCGGAGGCTAACCGTGGTTGACTCCGGGGGAAACTGTTAGAAGTAACAGCGTGCGGGGAATCGTTCTACAGGTTTATTTTCAATGAGATACATGGAGTTGAGGCCTGGGCTGACCGGTTCCAGTTGATCTTGGACGAGGTATACCGAGGCCCTGGCGATCTTCCACAGACGCCTCTATTTGCAGTTCAGCATCAGGAAAAGATCGAGCAATGGTCGCTCTCAGCCGTTGTTCCCAATACATGAGAGCTGCCGTTCTTTTTTCGGGCAGGACTGAAGTAAGGTCAGCAACCAGAGCGTTCATGCGCCGTATCACCTGCACACTGCTCGCGCCGTAGGACAGAATCTCATCCAGGGCCAGCCGAAGAAAATCTTCCCAGCCAGGGAATGGAATCACCAGCCTCAGTTTGTCATCTGCATCGTGAAACATTCCCGTATTCAGGTTTTGACAGCCCAGGCGAAACAACAGGTCTTCGATCTGGTCAAGTGCCTGAACTGCTGTTGTGGGGTCGTTGATGGCCGGCGACAGCGCCCTGATGGCAATATCAACCAACAGGCGAATGGCATACTTAGGGTCTTGCGTGAACGTACGTTCCGCCCCGAATTTGAGGGCATTCCTCAGCGCATTGTCTTGCATCACGCAGCGAGCACCAAAGACGTGCAGCAGCGGTGTCGTGTCGCGGACCGTATCACCCACAGTTACAACGATTTCAATGACTGCGCCCGAACTCCTGGCCAGATTCATCAGACGTACTATATCAATGGCTTGCAGGGCCTGGGGTTCTCCCTGATACATCAGAGTGAGCACAGGAGGCGATTTGCGGAATCTCGCTGGCGGGATGACTGCCTCCTCCGACCATGCCAAGGGGTAGGTCGTCCTGATAACCTTTCGGCCCTGGTCGCCTGTGAAGGTCAGCATGCGGGTGACCTGCAACAACGCGATGCGATGGATGAGAGCAATCAGCGCCGCCACGCTGGCGAAGAGTAAAGCGGTGACAATGCAAACACTTACAAAGGGAACCCTCCCTGAGTTGTATCGATCTACGCCGGATAATGCCGCTACAGCGTAGAGAAAGGTGGCCGAAAAAATTCCCAAAGCGTGTGACAGCACGGGAGAGCGGGCAATCCAAAGCGCGAGACGAGGTGAATAAGCAGTTGCACTGAACTGAACCATGACAAAGGTCAGGGAAAAGACGATTCCTGTTAGCGAAATCATTCCAGACGCAATGGCAGAGTAGATGGCAATCGCTGCGGAAGTACTCAGGGGAGAGACCAAGTGTGGCAACAAGTGGTGCTCAATGCGCGGAAGGCAGGTTCCGGCAACAATTGCAGCCGCAGAATATGCCAACGGAATGGCCCAATTGCCCGATTGCAGTGAACGTTGCATGGGATCACCAGAAGAGTGTGATTAAGCTCGTTCCCGTTTTGAATTGGTAACGTTCCGAATGCACATTTTCGTTTTTAGTGTTCATGGCGACAGGACACAACTGTCAAGATATACGGGAGGTCCTTTGTGAGCCATGGAGCCCTGTTATTTCTGCCAGTTTTTCGCCCCTGTTACGTGTGTTGGACTGCTTTTACGCAAACGACGATGCAGATCGTAGCGGCACGAGGGCTGTTCCCGATTCATTTACAGGGACAGCCCTGAATCAGCCGTCTGGATTTCACAAGGAAAGCCGGAGTTGGTAAAGGAGAATGAACATGCCTTGGAAGGTGGCGTTCGTATTTGTGTTTTTAGCGATCCTGCCCGCCATTTTGGCTGGAAGCCTGCGGGGACATTCAAGACGGCCAAGCCCCGCTGAAGTATATCTTCAGGTTGCACCGGGGAGACCCTTTGACGAAGTGCCGGCCCAGTGCACATTCAATGTTCCACGTCAATGGGGTGAGTTCGTTGGCGCCAGTTCCAGCGGCTTATACTTTCGCGATGATTCCGGCACGGTGCGTTATATTGCCCAACTGCCGTGTGGGCAGGAGACCGTTCCTTCTGTGCAGCTCGAAATTCGCAGACGGTAGTGCCCGCCTGGGGAAGGAAGGAAATGTGTTGAGGTTGTTTTCAAGATTTCCTTATGCCCCTTAGCGATTGACAACAGCTTGGCGGCACGGATTCGTGCGCTGAGGTTAAAGTCGTTTTTGTAAGACTCTTCAGACTGATTTGACCGGCGAAGCCCAGGAAGATCGTGTCAGAAATAATCCAACGCGTCGTGCGAAATCTGATTGGCCGGATCTACGGGCCATTCACATTTCGCTTTGTGCTGCAGCCGCTGGTAGCCGTGATTCTTGGATTCCGAGCGGGTCTGCGAGACGCACACGCGCGAAGGCCTTCTTACTTCTATAGCTTGCTATTTCATCGGGGCCACCGGCGCGAGATGGTGCTGGACACTGTGAGGGACCTGGCCAAGCTTTTTGTTGTGGCAGTCCTGCTCGACACGATTTATCAAATCATAGAATTGCACTGGATTTATCCGGGAGAAGCCCTTATTGTCGCGCAGGTGCTGTCTATCGTCCCCTACATGCTGGTTCGCGAATCGGTAGGCCGAATCACACAATGGTGGTACAGAAAGCGGCGACACGGAATACGAGCGGCGGCCTCGTGATGGCGAAACCGATTCGATGGGGAGCTGAGCTTCTCCAAATCCCTCTTCTGTGAATCGTGATCAAACGCAGTGAGCGACAGCCCACGTTGATTCCCAAATTGAACGATTGATGACTGTCAGCATTTACAGTTATGTCTCTGGTCCATTCCCGTTACAGTCCGACTATGGAGGCGTTGTGTAAACGCTTTGAAGGTTCAATGCCAGAATTTAAAGTTCTTTCGCGAGCGCTCCTCTTTATTCCAGGGCTTGCCTTCATCGCCCTTCCGGGGCTGAGCCAAAGCCGCAGAATGCCGACAACAGGGCAGCGCGCTGAGCTGACCGATTCCCAACAATTTGCAGCGCAGCCATGGCAGTTGCAGCCGCCTGATTTTGCGCTGTGGGCGGAGAGCCGCATTGGGAGCTACCGGCAAAGTCTGGAGCAATATCTTCCACCTCCGGTGGCAGTGCTGCGCATCCCGGCCATTCAGCTGGAGACGCTGGTGTGGGAGGGAACAGACGACGCGATATTGAATCGAGGCGCAGGTCTGATCACCGGTACAGCACGGATTGATGAGAGGGGGAATATGGGTATTGCCGGGCACAGAGATGGCTTTTTTCGCCGCCTTAAGGACCTGAAAATTGGAGACAGCATGGAACTGGTTACACAAACGCGGAGTGAAACCTATGTTGTCGATAGTTTCGAGATCGTGGATCCGGAAAATGTCGGCGTGTTGCAATCCAGGCTGGCCCAATCTTTAACGCTCGTGACCTGCTATCCGTTCTACTTCGTTGGCAGCGCGCCACAACGCTATATCGTTCACGCATCTGTCAGGAACTCAAAGCCGCTCGAAACCGGCGGCAATGATCAGACTCATTTCACGCTTTACACCAATCATAACCGGGAGGATTCAAAATGAAATCGATTCGATTCACACAGAAGTTACAGCCGGCGTTTGCGGCCGCAATCGTTGCCATCGCCCTCAGTGCGACATTGAACGCGCAGGTACAAACACAAACCACTACCGAGTCGGAAACGCCAGAAAAGACCATCACAGTCGAACGCGGTGAGGTCGTTTATGTCTCGGGGAACGACCTGGTAGTAAAAATGGAAAGCGGCGAGCTGCGGAATTTTGAGAATGTGCCGGAGAGCGCGAAAGTTTCCGTGGACGGAAAAGAGCTCGGAATTCACGAGTTGAAGCCCGGTATGAAGCTGGAGCGCACGACCATCAAAACCGTAACGCCGCAGACCATCAAAACCGTGCAAACAGTCACCGGCAGGGTGTGGCACGTGACGCCACCTACTTCGGTTATTCTGACGCTGGAAGACGGCACGAACCAGCAGTTCAAGATTCCTGAAGGGCAGAAGTTCAACATTGACGGCGAGATGACCGATGCACGGGACCTGAAAAAAGGCATGAAGGTGTCAGCCACCAGGATCGTGGAGGAGCCGCAGGTGATGTATGAAGAGGAAAAGAAGATTACGGGAACCATGCCTCCTCCTCCGGCCCCGGCTCCGAACGTGCCAATTCTGATTGCCGTCGTGGCGCTCCCTGCCGTTCCTACGGCCGCCGGGGCTTCTCAGCAAGCCAAGAGTGAACAACCGAAGACAAAGCTACCGCAGACTGGCAGTTCGCTGCCGTTGATCGGGTTGTTGGGTGTTGTGGCGCTGGGAGCGTCGTTGGGATTGCGGCTGGTTCGCAGGTTTGCGTGAGAATCATTTTGAGAATGCGAAATGGGGCCGGGGGCTCAAAGTGCAGATTTTTGACGACCTAAGTGGCACGACTCGTGCCCTGATACAAGGCCCCGCATTCAGAAGAGTTTTTCCGTAAGCTCTGAAGCCGTTTCCTGACACAAAATTGTTTTTGAAGCAAGCCCTAGTCAGTCGTTGGGCTTTGACCCGATACCAGCGCCAGGCTGACAAAGTTGAAGCCCAATAATTCCGGCTGGTTGCAAAAGTTCAGCTACGGCGCGAGCGAGGCTTTCGTGCGACTTGCGGGAGGAAGCCGGCTAAATGAGCTCGAAGCTGTCGCCGCGCTTTTGGTTCCTGCACCCAATCGAGCATGAGCATTACTAGAAACCACGGCAGCCAGAATACGAGCACAAAGACAATGGCAGTCCAGGTATCGCGCCAGCGGGCATCTAATTCGCAGAACTTGAGAAATACACAGCCGATGGATAGATAGGCAGCCGCAATCGCAGCCGCAATCGCAGACCATTCGAGAATAGACAGGGCTGTCATGGGCGTGGTCGTGTCTCTTTTTCCATCTCCTATGTCTGGAATCGAATGTCATCGGTTGTCTTCGGTTGCCTGCACATTGCCTGCTCAGAAGCGGATTCCCGCGGTGATCGGTATGAACTGGGTCTTGATATTCCTGGTGGGGGCATAGTTGTAACGCGCTTCCACGTAGAATCTGTAGCGAGGCTCACCCACTTTTGCGGTGAAGCCGATGCCTGCATTTCCTCCGAAGCTGCTGACCGAGAAGCTTGCGACTGTCTGATTGCTGGTTACAAATCCAGAGGTGCAACTGAATCCCCACCAGAGCCACGGCGAAAGGCAGGTGACGTTGCTGCCGGTCACGATCTGTCTGGAGAGACTTGCGTTGCGATGGTACCAGCCACCGCCGCCAATAAAATAGATGCCGGTAGACCTGCCGCGCAGTTCGTATCTGTAGTTTGCGGTCAAAGAGAAGAGGTTGCTACTGCCACTGAGATCGTTGGATTGCGACACCTGTCGAATCACGCGCAGGGCGGCATCGCTGGCGTAGACCCTGTTCCACATGAACTCGCCGACGAGGGCATGGCGGTCATTGAAGTTATATCCTGCGCCGGCGACGACTCCCCATCCTATATTCATAAAACGCGCCGTCGGGTTCAGAGGGGCAGTGACCGTCATTCCGAGATTTGTATTCAGCTTGCTATCTTCGCCGAATTCGCCCTCGTCTTGTGCATGAAGCGCAGTCCATGCCATCAAGTTCATTGCGACGCTTATCAACACAAGCGTCCTTACGGTCCGCTTCAGTCTGGTGTTCATCGACCACCTCCTCGATTGCTGCGCTTCAATAGTGAGAACTTTGCTATGCCGGTCCGGATGAACGCCGGACAGTCAGAGTTGTTGCGGCTTATCGTACGAGAGCGGTTCTGTTGTGGACTACTGTCAATTCTGTCAGAGTGCGTAGGGTCGAGCGCACGTAGAAATATCAGGCGGCCGGCGGAGCCAGGGCTATTGATGTCTGTATAGGTAATAGGGCTAAAGCCCAATTTGACTTAAGCTTCCCCCCGGCCGAAGCCGGGGGGGCTTCCACCCTGCGCCACAAAGCAACGCGTCACTCCCACTGTGGCTTGCAACACTATGCCACGCAATTCTTGCGTTCCCACGAGTCTAGCCTGCAATTTGCTCGCGGGTCATGCGACCGACCATCTCTGCCTTGCCAACCTGGAGGGCATCTTCCGGCCGCAGACGCGCGAACAGATCGAGGTTGCGCGCTACGATGCCGGTCCATCCGGTTTGGTGGCTGGCTCCGAGACCGGCGCCGTTTTCCCCATGAAAGTATTCATAGAACAAAATGTAGTCTTTCCAGTGCGGGTCTTCCTGAAATTTCCTGGTCCCGCCGTAAACCGGCCGCAGGCCATCGGCATCCCGGAGGAAGATGCTCGATAGTCTGCGGCTGATCTCTGCCGCCACCTCAAACAATGTCATGTATGTTCCGGAACCAGTGGGGCATTCGACTTTGAAGTCATCGCCATAGAACTGGTAGAGGTTCAACAATGCCCGTATCAACAGGCCATTCACCGGCATCCAAACCGGGCCACGCCAATTAGAGTTGCCGCCGAACATTCCGGTGTTGGACTCGGCCGGCAGATATTGGACTTTATATTCCTGTCCATCGAGATGGAACATGAACGGGTGCTCCAGATGATAGCGGGACAAAGAACGTATGCCATAAGGACCGAAGAACTCGTTCTCGTCGAGCATGTATTTCAGAATCTGTTCGACCTTTTTCTTGTTGCAAACCGACATCAATCGGCGTCCGGCGTATCCAATGAAGTCATCGCCGGCGGGGGCAATATGCTTCAGCATCTCAGGATGCCGCTTCTTGAACAAGTTGACCAGTTCCTTCAACCGGGGATGGCGCAGCAGGTGGCCTTTTGCTTCGAGTACGGTCGATGCGCACAGCGGCAGCAACCCTACCATGGACCGGACCTTCAGCCGAATGGCATCGCCATTGGGCAGGTGCAGCAGGTCGTAGAAGAAACCATCTTTCGCGTCCCACATCTGATCGTGTTTCTCGCCGATGCGATCCATGGCATAGGCAATCCAAAGAAAATGTTCCAGGAAGCGAAAGGCGATATCTTCGTACATGGAATCGTAGTCGGTCAGGACGAGCGCGATCTCCAGCATGTTCTGGCAATAGAAGGCCATCCATGCGGTGCCGTCGGCTTGATCGAGGTGGCCGCCGGTCGGAAGCGGCGAGCTGCGATCGAATACGCCAATATTGTCGAGGCCGAGGAAGCCGCCGGCGAAGACGTTTTTTCCTTCCGGGTCCTTGCGATTGACCCACCAGTTGAAGTTCAGCATCAGGCCTTGGAATGATTGTTCCAGAAATCGCAGATCTGCCCGGCCCAGCTCCTTCTCCATGTTGTAGAGGAACAATGTAGCCCACGCATGCACAGGAGGATTTACGTCGCTGAAATTCCACTCGTAGGCGGGAATCTGACCATTGGGATGCGCGTAAAGATTTCGCAACATGAGCAAGAGTTGCTCTTTGGCGAAATCGAAGTCCACGAGCGACAGAGCCAGAGTGTGAAAAGCCAAGTCCCATGCCGCGTACCAGGGATACTCCCATTTGTCGGGCATGGAGATGATGTCGTTGTTCAGCATGTGGAACCACTCGCTGTTGCGGGCGTAGCGATGATCCTGGTTGGTCAGGGGATGAGCTTCATGTTCCTCGAGCCAGCGGTCAAGGTCGAAATGGTAATACTGTTTGCTCCACAACATTCCCGCCAGAGCCTGGCGATGTATGCGGCGTTCATCGTCGGTGAGCGAGGCGGGGGTAATCCTGTCATAGAATTCATCTGCATCGGCGAGACGGCTGGCGAAGATATCGTCAAATGCCTTGAATGGGTGCGCTGATGGCTTTGCAATGAGCCGCAGTCTTAAAACTCTACTGCCCTGAGAAGGCACTTGCAGGCGGTAGTGCGCAGCGGCTTTCGTTCCGGTCTTGGCGGGATTTACTGCGTTGCGCTGGCCTGAGAGCACGTAATTGTGAAATGCGTCTTTCACATAGGGCGCTGGATTCGGCTGACCCCATAAGCGGTTGACATTGGACTCATTGTCTGTGAACAGGAGCTCAGGAGCGCCTTCGCAGTAGAGCGTGCGTTCGCCAAGCCGCGAATGCGCAACCTGTACCGTTCCATCTGCAACCTGGTGAAGCTCGGGTTTGGTTTCATCCTTGTCCCAGGACCATGTGTTGCGGAACCAGAGCGTTGGAAGCAGATGGAGCTCTGCCGCTTCCGGCCCCCGGTTGTAAACGGAGATTTTGATCAGCAGATCTTCCGGATCTGCCTTGGCGTATTCGACAAAGACGTCGAAATAACGGTCGTCATCGAACACTCCTGTATCGAGCAGCTCATACTCGAACTGGTGGCGCGACCGATTGCGATTCGTTTGCACCAGGTCAAGATATGGAAATTCCCGTTGCGGGTATTTGTAGAGATATTTCATGTAGGAGTGCGTGGGGGTGCTGTCGAGATAGAAATAGTATTCCTTGACGTCCTCGCCGTGGTTGCCTTCGCTGTTGGTCAAGCCGAAGAGACGTTCTTTCAGGATTGGGTCGCGTCCATTCCACAGGGCGATCGCAAAACACAATTGCTGCTTATCATCGGAAATGCCGGCGAGGCCATCTTCTCCCCAATGATAGGTACGAGAGCGGGATTGTTCATGGGAGAAGTAATCCCAGGCGTTGCCGTCGCGGCTGTAATCTTCGCGAACTGTGCCCCACTGTCGTTCACTGAGATATGGACCCCATTTTTTCCAGGGCACACCGGCTTCACGCGCCTCATTGAGGCGCTTTTGCTCATTCGTTTGCGCATAAATAACTGGAGACTTCTGGATCGTTTTCATTGTGCTGTTCTTCAATCCTTTCCGTCACCCGTGCCGGCTCATGGGCCTGGACCGGGCTTGCACAAGACATCGTTAAGACTGCTCTTCGTCGAACCATCTTTATGATCATTGCTCATTCGTGGTAGCCGACAACAAGATGATTTGGTTACTCCATCGTGTTTGGTATTTTAAATGGAGGCTCGATACTCAAACCTTGTCTGCAGGATGCATGACTTTCATCGGAAGATAAAAGAGGATCGTAATTGGGCCTACTGTCAATGCTGCCAGTCTATTTGTGTGGGATTTGACCAATGCGTGTGGTTTCCGCGCCGTTAAAAAACTTCTTGCTTGTATCCAAGGTAAAAGAATTTCCGTCAGTTCTGACAGATGACGGGGAGCCAGGGCAGACCTACACTCAATCCATAGGTTCGGGAAGGAAATGGTTCATGAGAGTTGCCGCCACGCCGAAGAAGCCGGCATTGCTGCTGCTCGCTTTTCTGTTTTCGGGTTGCGGACATACGTTTATTGGTTTCGTTTCCAATCCGGGAGGAGCCAGGAGTGTAAGCGGTACTGTGACGATTGTGCAGTTTGGAACCATGAATGACGGGCACGGAAACATCATTACGTTCACCGGCGTTACATTTGTCCAGAGCGGCACCGCTTCTACGGTCAACTTCTGCGGCGATCAGAGAAACCAATTTCCGATCAACCGATTTGTGCGTGCCGACTTCACCGACGGAATTTTCTGCTCCACGCTCCATACTGTGACCCTCGGCGCCGGATGAATCGGGGGTCCTCTCTCCAGCAAGGTCTGTAAGAAGTTACAGTTTTCTTCACTGCACGCGCGCTGCAAACTATGCGAGCGATTGACGCGCGGAATCCGCGTGTTCAACCGCAGTTATGCGTCAAATAAAAACCACTCCCAAAATGGGAAACAACGTTGCATTTCAGATTCGTGAAGGCGGGAGCGCGTTGACTCGGCTGGCCGCCAGGATCCGGACACAGTCAACAAAAGAGGAGATTTTGTAATGGTTGGTAGAAGAAGCATATGGCTTACAATTGTCTTTCTGGCTGCGTGCCTAGGGCCGGCGAGCGCACAATCGGATGATTCCGGTCAAAATGCACAGGAGTTGCGCAAGGAACTGAACGACCTGCGCGAACAGATGAGCAGGCTTCAGACGCGGCTTGATCAGTTAGAAAGCAATCAGGCGCCGGCGACTGCGCCTTCCGCCGCTCCAGCTACGGGGCAGCAAGGAACGACGCAAAACACTCTGCCGCCACAACAAGGTCCGAGCAAACAGGTGGGCGAGGCTACGGCGACGTATCAAACATTTTCCGAAGACTCGAGTGCAGCTCCGCGTTATGACAATGTTCCGCTTGATCCAAAATACAAGGGCTTCTTTCGCCTTCCCGGCACCCAGACAATCTTGAAAGTCGGCGGATATTTCAAGACAGACTTCATCTATGACCTTAAACCCGCGGGGAATACGGATTCATTCATACCGTCATCATTTCCGATTCCTTCCGTCGTATCTGTGAACAACAGCACGATCTCTGTGCGGCCGACGCGTTTGAGCCTCGATTTTCGCATTCCCGCAACCCAAATTGGTGAGGTGCGCTTCTACGTTGAGGGCGACCTGTTCGGAACCAATGCAACGACTCCTCGTTTGCGTCATGCGTATGCGCAGGCGAAGAACTTTCTGGTTGGGCAGACATTCTCGAACTTTATGGACCCGGATGGATTTCCTGACACGCTGGATTTCCAGGGACCCAACGGTATGGTGAATCTACGGAATCCACAATTCCGATACGGCGCTGCGCTCAGCTCGAGTACGACACTGTATATCTCGGTGGAAAAGCCAAGTTCCGACATCATATTCAAAACGCCGCAATTCTCGGCGCAACCCAATGCACCAAGTCCTGATGGAGCGATTCGCTTGCGCCAGGAATGGGAAAAAGGCCACTTCCAGGTTTCCGGGCTATTTCGTTCGATTGGGGCGTTTCTGCCTGACGGAAAACAGGATTCGGTCTTTGGATGGGGTGTCAATGCTTCCCTCGGGGCGGAAATAGCCGGCAAAGACAACATAATACTTGCTGCTGCTGCCGGACACGGGCTTTCACGATATATCCAAGACACTTCAGGGCTTGGCATCGACGCGGAACCGGCCTCGGCTACCGCGCTGCGGGCAACTCCGGCGATCGGGGTGGAAGGATCGTACCAGCACTACTGGACGAAGAAATGGCGGTCGAGCGCGGTGTACTCCTATGCAGCGGTCGATAACACAAGCCTGGCAGCGGCAACGACCTACAATCATGGCACGTACACTGCTACGAATCTGATCTGGAATCCGGCAGGTTCGCTTCACCTTGGCGCAGAATTTCTTTATGGATGGACGGTGGAGCAGAATGGCAAGAAAGCAAATGCGCCGCGCATCCAGTTCAGCGCCAAGTACACCTTTGTGAAAGTGGAACCGGATCGCAACTAGATTACGTTCCGCACAAAGGCCGATTCATCAGGCAACAGCATGGCAGGAAATGGCGAGGACAACAGCAACGGGCGTTTGAAGCGCAAGATGTATGAAAAAAAACTGAGGCGGCTTCAGGTGGAGCTTTGTAAGCTTCAGGAGTGGGTCAAATACAAAGGACTGCGCGTCATCATTTTGTTCGAAGGGCGTGACGCCGCAGGCAAGGGCGGCACGATTCGCGCTATTACAGAGCGCGTAAGTTCCAGGGTCTTCCGCGTGCTGGCCCTGCCCGCGCCCTCGGACCGCGAGAAAAGCCAGATGTATATCCAACGCTATATGCCGCATTTCCCGGCGGCGGGAGAGATCGTGATCTTTGACCGTAGCTGGTATAACCGCGCCGGCGTAGAGCACGTCATGGGCTTTTGCACGCAACAGCAGTATCAGCAATTTTTGCGACTCTGCCCCACGTTTGAAAAATATATCGTGGATGCCGGCATCATTTTTATTAAGTACTGGATGGAGGTCGGGAAACAAGAGCAACAGCGGCGATTCGAGGCGCGCATCCAGGATCCGCTGCGGCAATGGAAGCTCAGCCCCATGGACCTGGAATCGTTTCGGCGGTGGTACGAATACTCGCGGGCGCGAGACAAGATGCTCAAGGCGACCGACAGCAAACATGCCCCGTGGTACATTGTTCGCTCTGACGACAAGAAGAAGGCGCGGCTCAATTGCATCTCGCATCTGCTGGGAATAATCCCTTATTTCAAAGTCCCGCGCGAGAATGTAAAGCTGCCGAGACGGAGCGAAAAAGGCAGCTACGATGATCAGGCGACACTAAGACGAAGGCGCTTTATTCCAGCGAAATACTGATGTCGTGATTTACTTCTTGTGCTCCATGCCGGAAACCTGTCACCACTTACAGATATCCATTTGAAAACTCACCTTTAGGTTTGTGAAATGAGGTTCACCATTGAGCCAGGCTGGGTTGTTCTGTTTTGCGTGTGTCTCCTGGCCGGCAACTGCACGGCGCAGGACCTGGCGCCGCGGGCTTATCTTACTACGCCCATTCATTCCAACGCGATCACGCTGACATACTCCTTAAATGATGGCGGAATTCTTTTTGACGGAGCTGTTCCTATTACAGATGCGGCAGCGAGAATCAATCTTGCGGTCCTCAGTTACACGCACTCACTCAGTTTTTTTGGGCGCACGGCCAATTTCACCAGTTCTTTGCCGTACGCCATCGGTACCTTCCAGGGAAGCATAGGCAGCACACAACAATCCAGGTATCGCTCCGGTCTCATGGTCTCAAGTTTTCGATTTTCCGTGAACCTGAAGGGAGGGCCGGCGATGGACCTTGCCGAGTTCCGGCAGTGGCGGCAGAAAAACCTGCTGGGCATTAGCATCAGGGTACTGCCGCCAACCGGCCAATACGACTCAACAAAAGTGATTAATTTTGGGACCAACCGCTGGGCGTTTAAGCCAGAGCTGGGTTACTCGCGCCGCTGGGGACACTGGATCCTCGACGCGTACGGAGGAGCGTGGCTCTACACGACAAATCCCGACTACCTTTCGATTGGCAGATTTGCTTCCAGAACCAACACGCAGTCGCAGGCCCCAATCGGCTCGTTTGAAGGACATCTCAGCTATGATCTAAAGCCTCGACTTTGGATTTCGCTCGACGGCAATTATTGGTACGGCGGCCGTACGAGCTTGAACGGCGTGCAGAACCCAAACACACTTCAGACAAATTCCCGCGCCGGAGTCACCGGGTCGATTCCATTGACGGCGCGGCAGTCGCTGAAACTCAGTTACAGTGACGGCGCTTATGTGCGGTTCGGCGGGAATTTTAAGAATGTTTCCGTGGCGTGGCAGTATTCGTGGCTGGGGAGACCGAACTGAAAATGAGGATTCTCTTGAAGATAAAATGCGCGGGCAGGATGCCTACGCGACAGCCGACGACGCGCCGGCGTTAGTTCACTTCATTCATTGGCAGGAGCCGTCATCTACGAACTGGTTGTTGGTTACCATCGTGACCAGGGAGTGGGCGCAGTTCAGAATCTTTTGATCGAGCGGGTCATTATTGAGGGCATCGGGAGAGACGTAGGTCTGAGACTTGCTTGTCTTCAAGTACTGTTCGCTCAGCGTGTTCATATTGTTGAATTCATTGGTGAGCAGCCGGAAGGCATTTTGATCTGATTCGGTTGAGGCCGCCAATGAGACTAGCCCGACGCTCTTTTGAGCCAGGGCGCGGTAATGGTCAGCCCACTCCTGGGTGATGGGATAGCTCTGTTGGACCGCGTTCTTCAACGCGCTCCGCCACTCGCGGATCACCGACATTGCTTCGATACCGGCTTTGACGAAATCTTTGGAAAAGCCGGTTGCGGCACTGTGAGTTGAAGTTGGTGAGGCTGCCTGCGCATCTGCTGATGAAGGCAGCGTCAGCTCAATTTGATTGCCTTTGAAGCGAAGCGAGCCACCGGCGAGCCGCGTGAATGCCTCGATCTCAATATAGGAACGGCCCTTCAGGTCTATCACGGGAATCTCTCCGGAGTGACCGGTTAAGACCAATGTCCGGTTCGATGGAACTGCCAGTGCAAGGACAACCATAGAAAGGAATAGCGCGAATACGAATTGTCTGCGCTTTGCGGTCCGCATCATGGATTTCCAGTGGCGCTAAAAAAGTTCGGGAATCAAGACATGTTTTGTTTTAGGCGCCGTCATGTCATGAGATACACGATGATTGTTCCCCACGTGGTGAGCAGAACGTGGCCGAAGGCGACCGTGTACGAGTACCCCAGGGTCGCGACTGGGCTGTCTGATTTTTCCTGCACGGCGGCGACGCCGGCGATCATGGTTTGAGCTCCCGCGAGGCCTCCCATCAAAAGTGCGGGATTCAGCTTGAGAATGTATCGACCGAAGAAAAGGCCTGCAACCAGAGGAACAAGCGTCACCACGATTCCGCCCAGGAAGAGTAAATAACCGTGTTCTTTGACAGCGTTGACAAAGATCGGGCCGGCCTTAAGACCAATCATGGCCACAAAGGCGGCCAGTCCGATTGACCTCATGAAAAGAATTGCCGCATCTGGGATTCTTCCGAACCAGGGGCGCACAGAGCGCAGCCAACCCACAATGACTCCCGCCAGCAGGGTCCCAACACTGGTTCCCAAATTGATCCTCATATTGCCTATGGGGATGATGACAGCCGCGCCGACCAGGACGCCGACGAACACGGCGATTCCGAGAACAAGCAGATCGCTCTCCTGCACAGGATGTATGACCCTGCCCGCAACTGAAGCTAGTTTTTCCACCGCGGCTTCGGCGCCGGTGACTTGGAGTGTGTCTCCCCGTTCGACGATGGTTCCTCTCCCGATCGGCAGAGGGCGGCTCCCTCTCATGATTCCGCGCAAGAGAACACCACGTGCTTCCTCAACTGTGTCAACAATTTCCTGCAGAGTCTTGCCGGCAATTGTCTTGCTGGTCACATAAACATCAAAAGACGCGACAGGTATTTCCAGCAGTTCCGGATCGGCCACTTCACGGGACAATGGACCCAGCACTTTGACCATGATCTCGGTACGACCGAGCACTGCCACAGTGTCGCCGCTTTCGAACTGAGTGTCGGCAGCAGGAGAGAGGATTTCTCCATTGCGCCGGATTCGTTCTATGAAGAGACGGGCGCCCGCCACCGATTTTTCAGCTTCGGCTATCGTCTTCCCGATGATGGGAGCGTTTTGCGGAACGGTGTACGCACGAAAGCCGATAGGCTGCCATGCCGAATGGACACCGGGCTTTGAGCGCTGAATTCCCAGCAGATCTTCAACTTTCTTTGATTCTGCGCGCAAGTCAGCGCGAAGGAGTTTAGGCCCGAGGCTGCTGCAGCACCAGATGACCCCCAATGTGCCAAAGATGTAGCAAATCGCATCGGCCACCGCGATGTGGCCTATCAGTTGCTGCTTTTGATCGTCGGGCAACGACAGAGCCTTGATTGCCTCGCTGGCCGTGCCGATCGCCGGTGATTCAGTAAGAGATCCGGAGAGCATCCCGGCAGAGAAGCCAGGGTCAAGTTTCAGGAAACGCGCCACTGCATAGGCTGTCAGAAGCCCGATGACCGGGACAAATATTCCTAACAGCGCCCAGCGCCAGCCTTCTCCTTTGAGATTACTGAGAAAGCTGGGGCCTACGGAGTAGCCGATCCCAAAAAGGAACAGAAGAAACAACATTGATTTCGCCTGGTCGGATACGGGGACGTAAAAGAAGTTGCCAATGAGAACGCCGCCCAACAACGATCCGGTCACCACGCCCAGGCCGACGCCGCGGAATTTCACTTTCCCGATGAAGTACCCGATGCCGATGGCGAGATAGACTCCCATTTCGGGATACTTTGAAAACAAATTGGCCAGCCATTGCATAAGGTAGCTAGTCAGGCCGCTGCGGCAACACCCGGAACACGGATGGGCGCTCTTCGCGATTGCAGAAATTCTGGATTCAACAGCTTCAGTCCCAAGGCTGCGTTGAAGCCGTGGATTTCTTTGACATCAAGGTTGCGCATGAACTCAATGGTCTCTGGGCTGATGACCTGTCCGGGAACCATGATTGGAAATCCCGGCGGATAGGGAATTACAAAGTTGGCAGAAACCAATTCAGGCCCTTCTTTCAAACGCTTGTCAATTTCGGGGCTAGACAACTTCAGATGTTCACACTGCTCTTCGCGATAGGCTCCGAAGAAGGCCGAGCGCATATCGCCTTCGCCTGTCACGCTCGAAGGGTCTTCGCGGAAGGAGCTATAAAAAGAGCTGAAGTCCGGCAGATTGGGAACGTCTGTCATCAGGGATTTCACTCGCGTCGCAAAAGCCTGTTGGGCCGCTTTGCCGCCCTGCGCCAGCCTGGTTTCAATTTCCTGCGAGATCTCAACCAGCACCTTGATGAGCTGGGCAATATCACTGCGCGTGTTGTTGATGTTGGTTTGCAGCAGCACGCTGTTGCGGGAGGTCTTGTTGAGTTGAATGTCATATTCGGCGGCGAGCAGGTTCTTGAACTGCGTGCCGTCGTATCCTGCCGAACCGCAAACCAGGGTGAGCCGCGTCACATCAAGGGCAAATTCGTCTTCCCGCAGCGCCTTTACCGCGGTTGCCCAGTTCACTCCGGGGGACAAATAATCGATGAATCCAGAGTTTCGAAATTCGGAAGGAATCATTTCGTCGGCCCCAAGAATGCGAAAGTACTTCGAGATCAACGGATGAGAATTGACCTCGCGGCGCACATCAAGTGCCAACTGGATAGCCCGGTTCACCAGCTCGTAACCTTCCAGTTCCATCTGCCGCCTCGCGATATCGAGCGTGGCGATGATTTGCAGGTTGGGTGAGGTGGATGCATGGGTGAATACCGCCTCATGAAATTGCTCTTCGACGGTGTGATAGTCCGGATCTTTCACCAATATCATCGAGCCTTGTCGCAGGCATGACATTGATTTGTGAGTGGAATTTGCCTGGTAGACGCGCAGACGGACTTTCTCTGGATTTGCCAGCAAGCGAGTCTCGAGCAGATTCGGATCGCTGGGATCCAGATCGGCCCCGAGTTTTTTCTCCTGTTCTTTGTATGCTGCCTGGTAAGCGCGGTCTTTGAACTTGCGTTCAAGAATGGCAGCCGCGCCCATTGCCGTACGCCGGCGGTAGAACGGACTCCAGCGGGCGAAGCCAAACCAGGCCTCGTCCCACAGAAAAATGAGGTCGGGCTTGATCGCAAGGCACTCTTCCATCACACGCTCAACGTTGTAGATGTGGCCGTCGAAGGTGCAATTGGTGAGCACAAGAAGGCGAGCACGATCGAGTCTTCCTTCGGACTTCAGGTCGAGCAAAGCTTTCTTGATGGTGCGCAGCGGCACGCCACCATACATGGAATATTGCGTGAGCGGATAAGCTTCTACATAAAGAGGAAAGGCGCCGCTGAGCACTGCGCCGTAGTGATGTGATTTATGGCAGTTGCGATCAACCAGCATGATGTCACCAGGGGCCAGCAGTGCCTGTTCGACGATCTTGTTCGAGGTCGAAGTGCCGTTGGTGACAAAGAAGACGTGATCTGCACCAAAAGCCCTGGCCGCCTTCTGCTGCGCCAGTTTGATATTGCCGGTGGGCTCAAGTAGACTGTCGAGTCCTCCCGTGGTTGCTGACGATTCGGCGAGAAAGAGGTTCAATCCATAGAAGTTGCCCATGTCACGAATCCAGTTCGACTTAAAAATGGATTTGCCTCTGGCCACTGGCAAGGCGTGGAAAGTCCCCATTGGACGTTGCGCATATTTCTGCAAGTTATCGAAATATGGAGTGTCGTAGCGGTCGGCAATGCCATCGAGAATACTCAAATGCAATTCGAGAGGCTCTTCGACCTGGTAGAAAACCCGCCGAATGCTGGCAGCGTCAGCCTCGCCGGCCACTTTTTCGGGCTGGCGGTCGCTCAGAAAATAGATGTCGAGTTCGGGCCGCAACTGCTTCAAGCCCTGCACGAGCGCGAGGCCCAAGCCGTAAGGTTGTGACTCGACATCAATGCCACTGGCGGCAAGATAGGCAGTCAGAAATTCATGCAGAACCGGGTTGTTGTGCACCGAAGCGAAAGGAATGCCTTCATAGATCGCCACAGCTTCGAAGCTACCATTCAGAATGGCCCCAAGCACGGCGTCTTCGAAATTGCCGACGAACACCGACTCATAGATGAACTTGTCCTGCGGCCTGCGCAGCTTGCGGAACTCTTGCGCCAATTCCGGCCATGCCGAGGCGCGAGCGGGGTTCACGATCAGAACCTCAAAATAAGGACGAACCAGAGCAGCTTCGCCAGCACTGCCAGGAATGCGCTCTGCCAGAGCGATTTGCGACTGGTCTTCGGACCGATCTTTGGCTTGCCAGTCGAAGGCATTGGTGCGATAGGAATGCGTGAGAAGTGCGGTACTGATCGACTGAGCGAGCCGAGCCGTTTCTGCCGCATTTTCTTCGAGGATGCGCTGGTTGAGAATTTCGAGCAGCGCTGGTCCCGGAAAAGCAAAAAAGTCTTCCCATTGCCGCAATTCCAGGAATGCAGCCGATACCGCAGCCTGCTGTTTTTGCTTTTTCGCGGGCGGCTGGTTGGCTATGGCTTCCCAAGCGCGCGCCGCCTGCAGCAGCGTGCGCCAGCGGTCAAAGCGCGCTTCGGCCACGGTGAAAAACTGGTCAACTCGAGAATCAGGTGTTTTGGTTGTGCTACTCATGGATGATCTCCGTCTTCTGAACCCGCGCTGAGGTTATGACACGACTTCTTTTGTTGAAACTGTTAGAAATTACAGAATGAATTGGCTTTGTTGGCGTCCTCGTAGGTCGTCATGCTGATCGGAGCCGCGCTTTTTTTGCGGCGGACTCGGCAAGTGGGATGTGAAGGCTTGGTTGACATCCTTTGAAATTTTGGACATTGTCGCAGTTCAGGATGGAAGAGGGACAAATTCCAGCCGGGCCGATTTCAAGCCGCCAGTGGTCCCCCTCTCCATCCGACGTCCCTTGGCGCTCAGGCGAATCGGCACCTGTCAGCATTGCCAGTCGTTCGCGAGATGTTGCTCGCTGTATGTTGGCCATTGCAATACGCGCCAGCACTGATGGGCGTCCGCATGTGGCGTGTAGAAGAGGGAGCATGAAATCGGATTTTTCATCACCGTCACTGGGATGGTTGGGCAAAGAAACGATGTGGAATGTCCTGGCGCTGGCGTTCATGCATGCAGCCGTTTTCAGCACGTTGTGCCAAAGTCAAAACCACTCACCCGAATATCAAAAAGGCACAATCACTTCTGTCGTGCAACATGAAAAGGCAGAAAGCAGCGATGATTCTGTTCCTCGCTATGACGTTTCCATCAAAGCCGGCGATACGGTCTACGTTGTGCTGTACACGCCGCCGAATGGACTAGATACCGTTAAATACAAAGCAGGAATGAATGTGCTGGTCTGGATTGAAAAAGACACGATGACCTTCCATGATCTGCTGGGCCGAACGATCAAAGTGCCGATCCTTCGACGGGAGATTGTTCCAACTCAAAGCAGCAAGTAAGCTCACCACATCTCATCTTTCTCCTAACGAGATTTCCGCAACAGTTTTCCAGGACCTTTGATCAGCGAGTTGCAATCCTGATGCAAAGATGAGGTACTCGGCTGGCAGAAGTGACAGTTTCGCCCTTCCTAATCTGTTGCGAAAGTACTCTCAGGGAGGAATCATAATTATGAAATCGGACTTGTTCGGCGGCCTCGTTCATAAAGCATCTATCATTCAAGACAAAATATGCTTTATTTGGAAGCGAGGGGCATGGGTATTGGCGGCAGTCATGTGTGTGACCTTATCGGCCTGGCCGCAGGAGTCGGCGCCTAACGCCGAGCTGTGGCTTGGCTATTCTCATCTTAGTTATTATCCCCAAATCCGAGGTTCGTCGGGCAGAAGCATTACCTTCAATGGCGGGGGCGGCAGCTTTGACTGGAATATCATCAAGCACTTCGGTCTTAAAGCTGAGTTTGACGGATACACAACCACGACGAAAACCTTTGTCATCCCGCCGGCCACCTCAGTTTTTCTGCCGCTGGGCGGAACCGTGCGCGCCCAGGGTAACATGTTCACTTATCTTTTTGGTCCGCAGGTAAAGGCCTACTTCCATCACTTCGAACCGTTCGGGCAGATTCTTTTCGGCGCGGCGCATACCAACTTCTATAGTGATGTGTTCCGAGTGTCGGGTGTTACCAGCCGCAGGCCCGACAACAACGCCTTCGCGATGGCATTGGGTGGCGGCGTTGATATTCGAGTAGTCCATCATTTTTCCGTCCGGCCCATCGAGGTTGATTATTTGCTGACGCGCTTCGGAAACAACGCTGTGGTTAACAATCAGAACAATTTCCGTTATCAGGCGGGCATTGTTTTCAACTTTGGTGAAAAGGAGCAGGCAGCTCCGGTTTCCTCCAGCCTTACCCTCGAACCAACCGAAGTGATGGCGGGTGAATCGATCAAGGCGACGACCGTTCCGACTAACTTCCCACCGAAGAACAAGCTGCAGTTCAACTGGAATGCGACCGGCGGCAAGGTTGAACCGGCGCAGGCAAATGCCTCTATTGATACCACGGGCCTGGCTGCGGGCAACTATACCGTGCAGGTCCACACCACCGACGACAAGAAGCATGATGCAGTAGCCACAGCGAATTTCGCAGTGAAAGAGCCACCAAAGAACCCGCCCACGGTTTCCTGCCTTGCAAACCCCAGCACTCTGCGAGCCGGCGAGCCAGCTACTATCTCCTGCGATTGCAAGAGCCCTGATGGCCGCACGGTGGCGGTGGCCGACTGGAAGGCGACCGGTGGCAAGATCGGCGGGAGCGGCAACACTGCAACGCTCGATACGACAGGATTACCTGCAGGGGCAGTGACGGTGAGCACAAGGTGTAGCGACGACCGTGGGCTGAGCGCGGAAGCAAATGCTTCGGTCAACGTTGAAATGCCACCTCCACCGGCGCCAACGGTCAGCAAAGCCTGCGATATCGACTTTAATAACAAAAACAAGCCTGCTCGCGTAGACAATGCCGCCAAGGGCTGCCTGGACGGCGTTTCGGACAACTTGTTGCAAAATCCGAACGCAAAGGTGATCGTGGTTGGCGAACAGATGTCAACGGAGAAAGCGAAGGGACTGGCAGCAAAGCGCGCTGTCAACGCGAAAACCTATCTGACCTCTGGTGAAAATCAGAAGGCGATTGATGCCAGCCGCGTGGAACCGCGCACCGGCGGTGCCGACGAAAACAAAGTTGAAGTCTGGTTTGTGCCTGAAGGGGCGGCCTTCGAACAAGCCGGCACTAATCTGGTCAACGAAGCAGAAGTAAGTGTCGCAAAGGCGGAGCGGCGCCGGCGATGAAAATCTCTCAATTTTGAAATGAAAGCGGCTGCCCCGGTAGCAGGGCAGCCGTAAACATTTTTGGGACTGAAGGAGCGCCTTGCAGCGACTGAAGCCCATATGGGCTTACGGTACGAGTAAACTCGCACCCTGATACAAGGCTTCGCGTCTGAGAAGATTTCTGTAACCTGTGAGGCAGGCGGTGTCTTACATACCATCTCCAGCCAGAAAGTCTTACGACAAACTGAAATGCGCTAGCTAGGTGCCTGTAATGTGGTTCCTCACAGCATATTTGACAAGATCAGCGCTCGTCTTGGCGCCAAGCACTTCCATCATCCGATATTTGTGAAAAGCTACTGTCCTGGTCGTTACGTTCAAGATATCTCCAACTTCTTTCATCAATTTGCCTTCGGCCAAGAGCTGCAGGACCTCGCGTTGCCTCTGGGTGAGACGTTCAGCCTCTTGCACCTGCTTTGCGGGCTGCCGCCGCAAGTAGCTGATGGTGTCTTTCGGCAGGCTCCGTGACATGTAGGTCTTGCCGCGCAGCACCTCGCGGACGGCCAGGACCATTTCTTCAGCAGCGCAGGTTTTGAGAAGGTACCCTGAAGCGCCACGGCGGAAGGCTTCGGCTGCGACATCGTTGTCATGATTCATCGTCAGGAATATGAGTTTGAGTGAGGGCAAAGCTTGTTTCAGTTGTTGGCCGGCATCGAGGCCATTCAAAACAGGCATGGTGATATCGACCAGAATTACGTTCGGACGCAACTCGATGGCGGTCTGGACCAGGTCACGTCCATTGTTCACTGTACCTACCACGTTGTATTCCGGTTCCAGAAGTCTCTTGCAGAGCTCCGCAACCAAAGTATGATCGTCAGCTATGAGGATACGAGGACGGTTCGTCAGCATGGTAATGAATCTCCGATAATAATTTCTACAGGCAAGAGTGTTCATTTGCCAACTAGGAAAACTACTAGGTTGTTGAGTCGCAGATGGTAACGGCATAGGACGAAAGGGCATGAAGTTTGATGGCTTTGCCCCAATGAATCTAATTTCAGCTGCGTTGTGCGTCTTCGTCTACATGCACACCACCGCTGACATATTGTTTGCCCTGCAGTATCGACTGAATGGCGGGCCAAAGGTCATTGGAAGCGCTTGTCTTGAGGATGTATCCCTTCGCCCCATGATTCAAGACATGGCTTGCTATGGCTGCGCTGCTGTTCATCGTCAGGAAGAGTATCGCTGCGCTGGGTACGAGCTGCTGAATGCGCATTGCGGCTTCGATTCCATTGACTCCGGGAAGAGCGATATCCAGCAGGATGATGTCGGGCCTGAGCTCTTTTGCCTTGTTGATTGCTGTCATTCCATCTGCGGCAGAGCCGACAATCTGTAAGTGCGTGTGTTCTTCGAGCAGCACTCGGACCATTTTGTGCCAGGAAGGATAGTCGTCCACAACGAGAATGCGAATTGTCCTGCCTGGCGCGGGCGCTGCCCACTCGAACGGGATGAACCCGCTTTCCCCGCGCTTTTCGAAAGCTGGCTCAGAGGTGAGAAGCTCGTGCTGGCCCGGTTCGCTCTCGGAAACAGCCTGGTTTCTGACTGCGATCGATCGCTGCCGCCGTGTGGCAGATCCCTTTCCGGCAAACACGGCTTGCTCGTGAACCATCTTCGTTTGTGTATGAATTGCGCGACTCTGTTCGATATGTCCCATTGACTCTTGTATCAAAGAAGCTGATTGCTCTGTGGCGGAAGCGTATCGTTTGCAGGCCAGCTTCGCCTCGTCGCACATGGCCCTGGCCAGCTCAATGAGATCTGCCAGCTCTTTTAGCCAGTCAGCAGGTGAAGTAAGGTGAGGGACTATCAAATCAAAACTAGAAAGGGAATATTTTTTGCTCCCGCTCTGAAAGAGGATCAGGGGCACCGGGCTGCGGGAACGGATGCGAGAAAGTTCTTCGCCGGGCTGAATATGGCTTTCGCTCACAACAACAGCATCGAACCCAGGTTGCTGCAATGCCGCGTTCAATCTGGGGAGGGACGTGCCACATTCATTAACTTCGTAACCGCTTTGTACCAGTGTTGAGACGACAGCGCTGCGATCAATTCCAAAATGAACTATCCTGATAGCCATAAGGTGCTCCAGATCTCTTTAGCGTAGCGCAAGTTATTTTTATCTGTTTGGAACCCTTGGACAAAAATGGGAACGCCAAGATTCGCCGCATGGTGTGCTCAAGGCGGGTTCGATGAAATCAGATGATGCTTGAGCGCAAACAAGACCAGCTCGGCGTTGTTTTTGACGTTGAATGATTTCATGATGCGGTATTTATGGAACATCACGGTTTTCTCGCTGATCTTCAGGATATGCGCCACCTCTTTCATGGGGCGGCCTTCAGCGAGCAACTGCAGCACATCTTTTTGGCGGGGACTCAGTTCCCTGGAGACTTGATGGGCGCGGGCTTTCTCCACCGCCCAGTTTTGCAAGCGCAGCTTCGGCGTGATATACGGTCTCCCGTTGAGCACTTCGGAGATCGCCTTCATCAGCTCCGAGATCGCGGAATGCTTGAGAACGTATCCTATGGCGCCCAGATTCAGAGCGGCAGCTGCAAGGCTAAAATCGTCGATCATCGTCAAGAACACAAACTTTACAGCCGGAAGAGACGATCGTAAACGCTCGGCGGCGGCCAGACCATTCAACAATGGCATGCTGATATCGAGCACAATAACATCTGGCTTAAGCGTGGGGGCTTCAGTGAGAAGTGTTCGCCCGTCTCCAACAATGCCAACTACGTCGTAACTTTCCTGCACGAGGATACGCAGTCCTTCAGCCACGATGCTGTGATCGTCAGCAATGAGAACGCGGGCGCGATTTGTGGAAGATCCGGGATATGGCATGGCGTTGTTGCCGTAAGTAAGTTAGCTTCTTGACCGCATTGCCCGGCAGTTTCAAACATCGATTCGAACCAGGCCGCCCGCAGCAGACAAACATCATACCAGCAGGCAAGCGAAGCCCCCATTCTAGTGACGTTTGTAGAGCAGACATGCGGAAACAAAGAGCTTGCTGGCGAGCACAGCATTGATGGCGGGAGAACAGATCGTTGCGTAGCCGTGATTGCACCACATACGCCGGTTCTCCCGAGCCCATGGCCGCATTGACGACCTCGGAGTCTTCATGAACGGTCAAAAAAATGATTTTGGAATGACAACCGGAGTCGCGCAGCCGGCAAGCCACATCGATCCCGCTCGGTTCTCCGATAGAAATATCGAGGACTATGAATTCGGGCTTATGCCGGTTGTAGTCGCGCAAAACATCAGCTCCATTGTCTACCGTGACGACTGCATAAACGTTTTTCCTGAGCAATAGGAGACATGACTGAGGACCGCATGGTTATCGCCGGCGAGCAATATTCTTATCTTAGGCACATGCGATCCTTTTACGAATCGCTGGGGGCTGTAGAACAGAGCCTGTACCACAGGGTCAGCTTTATACCGAGATTATTGTTCTTGTAAAGTCTTTGCTACTGCTAGAAGTAACGGGGAGCGATTCGGCCCGAGCCTTGAAAGAACTATGCGATTTGCGCGTGTCTAGTGGTTGCGGGAACGGTTCCTTCCACCTGGGTTCCCCGAAAAGGACGTGACCTGATCGAAAACTCCCCGCCCGCCAATCGCAGCCGCTCCCGCATACTGAACAGCCCCAGACCGCTATTACCTACTTGCTCCGGATCAAAGCCAATTCCATCGTCTGCCACGCGCAACCGAACCATCCCTGACTCGCCTGCCAACTCCACTTTAATGTGGCGTGCGCGACTGTGTTTGGCGGCGTTGTGAAGCGACTCCTGGGCGGTGCGGAACAAGCTCAAAGAAACGCTCTCATCAAGATGCCGCGGCAGATCGCGCACCGTGCATTCCACGTCGATCTTGTGCTGCTTAGAGAATTCCTTGCAGAGATCGCGTACAGCGGAAGGCAGCCCAAGGTAGTAAAGTTTGGAAGGATGCAGCCGGTGCGATAAGTGCTGAAGGTCTGCCGCGATCTCAATGGCGAGCTGCTTAAGATCTCGAAGCTGTTTTATCCATGGGGATGTATCGCGTGCTCCCCGGTTTTCTTCAAGTTCCTGAAATCCGTTTGCCAGCAGGGCCAGGCGCTGGTTAATGTCGTCGTGTAATTCTCCCGCAATACGTGCTCGCTCTTCTTCCTGTGCGCGAATGAGCCGGCCGTTCAGTTCCCTTAAAGATGCCTTCGCTTCTTTCTGTTCGGTCGTATCGATACAGCAGCCGATATATCCGGCGAAGCTTCCGTCTTCGGTTAAACGAGGCACACCATGATCGAGCATCCAGCGATACTGGCCATCGTGGCGCCGCATGCGATACTCGGCTTCAAAACTTTCAAGGGCAGCGAAAGCACGGTCATAGGTTTCAAGACGGACTTGTAAATCCTCTGGATGCACATCCTTCTTCCAGCCTTCGGCCAATTCCTCTTCCATGGTTCGCCCGGTGAACCTCAGCCACTCCTTGTTAAAGTCGGTGTAGAGTTTGTCAGGCCCCGAGAGCCACATGAGCACCGGGGCCGAATCTGCCATCAGGCGGAATCTCCTCTCGCTTTCGATCAGGGCCTGTCGTGCTTGTTTATCCTGAGTAATGTCGCGGGCGATTTTTGAGATACCAACGATCCTGCCGCTTAAATCCCTCATGGGCGACATCGTTATTGAGACATGAATTCTCCTCCGTTCTTTGCTCACCCGGAGCGTTTCAAGGTGCTCGATACGTTCGCCGACTTTTGCACGCTGTAACAACGAGCGCTGCTCATAGAGCAATTCAGGCGGTACGATGATTGAGATTGGCCGTCCTACTGCTTCTGCTTCAGAGAACCCGAAGATGTGTTGCGCCCCTGAGCTCCAACTCACGATAATTCCATCAATATCCTGGGAAATGATGGCATCGTCGAAAGACTCCACGATGGCTGAGTGCTTGACGCGGGTTTCTTCGGCTCTCTTTCGTTCGGTGATATCTTGGATGGTGCCACGCACCCCGGCGATGCTGCCTTTGGCGTCGCGAACGGCCTGGGCTCGGACTATCACCCAGATTCTGGCGCCATCGGGCCGGCACCCTTCCAATTCAAGTTCGCATGCCTTCCCCGATCGCCGTAGCTCCTCCATGTTTTCACTCAGTTGCCTCCAGCCGCCGGGCGTAAAGAACTGCGAGAGCTGTTGGAAAGATTGGATAGGCAAGCTGAGATTAAAGCCGGTGAGGCTATAAAGCGCGTCTGACCAGGACACGGCATTGGTATGAAGGTCCCAATGCCAGCTCCCCAACTGTGCAACACGCTGAGCTTCTGAGAGCTCTTCCTCTTTGCGGCGTAATTTCTTCTCAACGCGCCTGCGCCTAGAGCGGTTGCGAATCAACACAACAATCAACACCGTTTCAGCGGTCCATCGGTAGATCTCCCATGGAGAAGGCTGCCAATATAATACGGAGCTTTCCGGCGGAAGCCGGTCCTCCGCGATATGCCAGCGTTGTAGCTGGCGCCAATCGAAGACACCGCGCTGGAACTCTCCAGTCTCGGTGGGGATATTTTCCGGTTTCTCGCCATTCAGGATGCGCGCACGCTCGCGTCGGGGGGGCCATCCAACCGCGCGCAGATCAGCAACGGCGCCGCCAACAAACCCGGTTCCTATAAAAGAAGAAAAAGCGCCATGGTTTGACCGCGCGGCATTTTTGGCGAGCATTGGTAGAATTCGGGTTGAAACGAACGGCTTGCCGCTGGGGTCGGCATTAAAGTCGAGAAATAGAATGATGCTGCCAGACGGCAGGTTCGCCAGTCGCGACTGAATCTCAGCAAATTTAAGATCAGTCCAGTATTGAAAGTCGATTTTGGGCTCATAGGAATGAAACTCGGCTCGGGCTGTTTTCACTTCGATTTTTTCGCGGTCGGAAGAGCCGGAGATGACGATGACGTGATGTGTGCCGGGGTTTTGCTGCATCGCCAATTGGAGCGTAGGCATGTAGTTCAGCTTCCGTATGACTCCGGTTGTGCTTGGCATTCGTCTGAGCTCCAGGGGAGCATTGTCTGAATCGCCAGTGGAGAACACCAGTCCCGCATTGAGAAACAATTGCCTGCAGGATTCTTCTATGATTGGAATGGCCTGCTCGCCAATGATTATGACAAGGTAGACGTCTTGCCCGCGGTGCTTCTCGCGCAGAAGCGACAGTCTTTTCCTGATGTGCGACTGATCTGCATGAGCAAAAGAGGAGTCGATGTACTCGAGCGTGAAGTGGACAGGCATATTGCGGCCTTCAAGAATTTCTGTCCGCGCTTCTTCGATCAGGGCCGCGATGTCGGAGGAATCCGGATCTGAAAAAGTCAGAAAAAGCACCTCCGCTTGTTGTTTGTTGAACGTGGTGGCGGCAACCCTGCCTGTTAATGGGATGACCCCAAGCCAGAAGAGGAGGAAGACGAGTTGGGGCCGGAACCAACCGGCTCTTCTACCGCACGATGATGGGTGATTTCCACCAGAAGCCATGCAGCCCTGTCCATCCGAAAAAACTGGAAAATAAATTATTGGTAATTTACTGGTTGCTTTTGAGTGCCTGCGAAGTCGTGCGTACTGATGGCATGGTTCCTGGCCGAGCCTACGCGCAACCCGGAGGCGAGCAAATCAGATGAAGCATCCAGCCTGCTACAGAAGCGGGGAAGGGCAGTCATAGTGCATCGGTCCTCACAGCGGTCTCCAATCAATGAAGATTGTCCTGTCTTTTGTCGAACATTGAGATGATTTGTTCCTTCTTCATGAATGTACTGGTAGACGCAGACACCCATCTTACTAACGGCCCCAGGTTCCGCCAGGGAACCAGAAACGACTAACGACTGAGGAGTGCAACTTGCCCGTGGCGAGGCCTTCGACGCCAAGCACGCGAAAAAAAGTAGTTGCGAAGAGAAGAAAGGTAAGGCCCGGGATTGTCTAAGATCGTTCATGGCTATAGTGCGAATGGCCTTCCTAAAAGCGCAGTCACACAGTAGAGAAGGGCAAGCTTACTCAGAACCTGAAAATGCCATAACTGACAAAAATGACAGGTTCCCAGAAGTTAACCTATATCAGAGGTTAGGCCGCTGGACCCGAGTCTTGATGTGCCGCGCGCCGATTAGCGCAGATCGACATTCTTACTTACACTTATTGCGACGGCCTCAGCATAAGTGGCTGGACCAGTTTGAAAATGACTGCCGCTTCAGCACTCTTTACTTTTATGCCTGTATCGGGAATTGCAAAGCTGGCAATACTGCCAGTCCTGCGCCAACGAGTGCTCCTTCCAGGAGCTGTCGAACTCTTTCGAACAGATCACCTTAGCCGCTGAAGTCAACTGTGTATGTAGTGCCTGCGGCGCACTTCGGGCTGCACTCAAGGCAAGCTCATCAATCGGCGCCCTGACGAAAGTCCACTCCGGCTGTTACAAGTGACAGTTCCCATCCGCGTTCGTCCGCTCCTATCATCAACCGCAATGAATGTTTAGGAGAGGTTCGCTATGAGGAGATTCCTACTTCTATCGAGTGGCGTGCTTTTGCTCATCGCATCGAGCGCCATTGCTCAAGATGTTCGCTACAATTTCGACAAAGCCACCGATTTTTCAAAATTTAAGACGTACAAGTGGACTGAGCTCAAAGACGCACAAAAGCTCAATGATCTGGCCGAGAAGCAGGTGCAATCTGCCATCGATGCAGAACTTTCCAAGAAAGGCCTGATGCGGAGCGATAAGGACCCTGCCGATCTTTTCGTGGGATACCAGGTTGCCATAGGCCAGGAGAAACAATTCACCTCATATAGCAGCGATTGGGGATACGGCGCAGGCTGGTATCGGGGTGGCTGGTACGGTTCTCCGGGAGGAGGTTTTACCACCGGCCAGACTTCGACGATCTACACCGGACAATTGGCCATAGACATGTATGACTCGGCAAATCACGACTTGGTGTGGCGGGGCGTGGCCAGCAAGACGATCGACACCAAGGCCAAGCCCGACAAGCAGCAGAAGAATCTCACAAAGGCAATTACAAAGCTTTTGAAAAATTATCCTCCCGCTGTGAAGAAATAGCGATCAGGCTTGCCGAAGACGGACAGAGACTCGCTTTCTCTACTCCGTACTGCGCAACCGCGGCTTTGTCCGTCTTCGACAGTGAAAATTGTATCGGCAGAGATCATCGTCGAGCACACTATGCGCCAGATGCGGGGCCAGAAAAACAATTTGTTAGCCGCACAGGGAGGAGGAACGAACGCCAGAAACTGTCATCCGTAATAGATGCACTCTGCTCTACTTTGCTAGGGTAGAAAGCCCAACACAACAGATTTTGCGTTTGTGGGGATAACTAACTAGGGACCGTCACAGTTGACAGTGCCATGCGTGCAAGAGATACCGCAAAGTTATTATGCAGTAACAAAGCCATGACCTAGCACTGCCTGGCGCATTCTTATCATGAAAGGGCCAGGAAGTGCAGCAAATACACCATCGGCAGATTACGCCGTCAATCGATTCTTCTATGAGGGGTAATAATGGAGAGGCACACTATTCTGAACTCTTGGAAAGAAATTGCAGTCTACATGCGACGAGCGGTGCGGACTGTACAGCGCTGGGAAAAGGAGAATGGGCTCCCAGTACACCGTCTGCAAGGCAAAAAACGCAGCCCGGTCTTCGCTTTGCAGAAAGAGATCGATATTTGGCTTGAAAACTGTCCGCAAGGCAGAGATAACATCAATCAAGATCTTACCAATCAGATCTTGACCGGACAGCATAAGATAGCCGATTCAATGGATCCCTCTGCAAAGCGACGAAGACTTTATGCATTGCAGCAAGCCGTATCATCCCACCGAAATCTACACCAGGATGGGCGAATGTGAACCTGGTGGTTTGCTTTGTCGAGCAAGGCGGCACTTTCACACTGCTCATGATTGTTTCCATGGCGAACATGAGTCGGTGGCAACCTGCTCCACTTCGTTCTGAGAAGGATTTTTGACCGGTTCCGGCGCGGATTCAGTTTTCAGTATCGGAATCGCCAGTTCCAAACCAGGAGGAGATGAACACGCCGCCTTGCAGTACCTTCTTGATTGCCTTCACCAAATCTGTCTGCATACGGGATTTCAGCACATATCCTGATGCGCCTGCTGTCAAGGCAGCAGATATGTAATCCTGGTCATTGTGAACGGTGAAAAAGATGATTTTCGCTCTGCTATTATTGCGCGCAAGTTGCTCTGCAGCCCGCAAGCCATCGAGCCGCGGCATGCCAATATCCAAAACGACCAGATCGGGTTCCAGGCGTTCCACAGCTTCAACCGCTTCCACCCCATCGCAAGCAGCGCCTACAACCTCAAACTCCGGCTCAAGCAGTTGACAAACCGTTTCAATGATTCCAGAGTGGTCATCGGCGAGCAAAACTCGGGGCTTTGCAATACTCAATCTGACGTCATCTTTCATGAAAAGTAATTTATCCCTTCCATAGCCCCATGAACCTGCATCTTGTGACCCTGGCCAGAATCGCATAAAAATGCACACAAAATTAAGAACAGCAGACTGGACGCGCGTACAAAGGCTGCGCTTCTTCGGCCGAACGATGACGAAGAGGAACTGGTCCCAATAAAAACAAAGGGAGGCGAGAACATGTGCACAATACACCAAATAACAAAGGTTATGCAATTGACAAAAAAACAAACATTGTACAAGAGGGCAAGCGGTCTTTATCAAGGCTCTGCGGACAGAGATTTTTTGCGCAGACAGGCGCTCTGTTTAGCGATTCATTGTTGTCGGCAATTTCTTGTTGTTGCATTTCAGGATATGCCGTTACAAGAGAATCTGAATGTTAACAGAACATTAATCAAGCGAGAGTGATTCGAAATCGAACGGATGATGGCAGGGGAGTTCCATTTTGGTACCGCATTCCCATTTTGATATTCGTCAACCTATTAAGTGTTCAATTGCCTTGCGGTTGCACCACTAATAGGGCTATAAGAATATTCAGAGCACAAAACTCTGGTGTCAGGTCAGATGCAATACGGGCGTGCAACCAGTTTAAACATCAACAGCCGTTCGCTTATTATTTTCCGGTTCTGTGAGTCTGGAACAACACTGTTTACGCAATTTATGTTTGTAGGAGCGCTTGAAGTAGAAGCGAGCAGGAGATCTAGCCATGAATTTCACCAATTCATTGCGGTTGCTGTTAGCTGGCGACAAGCCGATCTTGGCTTGCGCGCACATGTATGGCAACATTCCAAGAGATTGACCTATGGCGATCCCAGCACTTGTTCCTTCACCAATAGCTGCGAGCAGGATGAAGATGACATTGTTTCGGCTCGCTCTTACGTTGTTGCTGTTTAATTCCGGATCCGCAAGCTGGGCTTCCAACGTTCAAAAAAATCATCTCTTATTGTTAGGCTGCACAATGGCTCCCGGTCATGGCCGCGACGTGTTGCTTCACAAAAACAGTTTGAAGGCTCCCTTGGTCAGGTGGCCTGAATTGCAGCGTGGAGAAACAGGTAACTCGCAGGTTGGGCCGCTTGTATTCAATCGTGAACCGTTTTGGCGGCGAAATCAACGCAGCTTGCTGACGCTCGGGATTGTGGGTATTTTCCTGTCACATGTGCTTCTTGTTTTGTGGCTGCTGCTTGAAATCCATAAGCGAAAACTTGCCGATTCTACATTGAAGAACCTCAGCCACTATTTGATAAGTACCGCCGAACAGGAGCGCAGGCGAATCGCGAGAGAACTGCATGACGGCGTCAATCAAAGAATGGCGTTACTTTCCATCAAGTTGGGGCGCTTGCTGTCTGATTCATCGTCCTGGCATCCAGCACTCACGCCGCGGCTCAAGGACATCTTGCGGGAAGCGAACGGAATTTCCTCTGATATCAGCAGAGTTTCGCAGGAGCTGCATTCGTCAGCCCTGGAGTTTCTGGGCTTGGTTCCTGCTCTACGGAGATTGTGCCAGGAGTTTTCCGAACACCAGAATATTCCCGTGAACTTCCAGTCAGCCGAGTTCAGCGGCCAAATCTCACCTGATATCAATCTTTGTCTATTTCGGATAGCACAGGAGTGCCTTACGAACGTCGCCCGACACAGTGGAGCAAGGTCCGTTGACGTACAATTGAAATTTGAGGGCACGAGCGGCCTGGAACTTATAGTGGCCGATGATGGCAGGGGTTTTGAAACGGCAAAACTTAATGAGAGGGCGGGCCTGGGAATCCTTAGCATGCGAGAACGTCTAAGACTTGTAGGCGGTGAGCTTGCGCTTCACGCTGCTCCCGGTGAAGGCACCTATGTGGCTGCAACGGTACCTTCTGCCCAGGTGAATCGAGCTGAAGAAAATATGCCGGCGGCTCCTGCTGCAGATGCTGCGGCGCCAGTGACGAGCTGGCCGTGGAAAAAGTTGCCAATGCTGGTGACTGCCATCATGAAACACGACGTTCGTTCTCACGCTGAAGGCCCCCGCGCTGTTTAGAAGCCCTTTCGTTCAGCGCAACTTTGTACGTAAGGAGATCATGAGGCCGTCGAAGGCTTTTCAATTCGCCTCCCCGGGCGTTTCTAAAGCCCCAGCGCCACTCGACAGCGGCGCGCTTAAATGGCACATCGGGGGCAAAAAGCCCGGCGAGACCTACAAGGCTCGTGATTTGTCGAACCGCATCGGCCTTCGCACGCTCTTCTTTGCTCTGCTGGTTGTGATCAGTTACTATGTCGGAACAAAGATCGGCTTCTCCTTTACCCCCAGAGACCGGTCCATTTCGATTTTTTGGCCTCCCAACGCAATGCTGGTAGCGGCGTTGCTGCTGGCGCCAAAGAAGTGGTGGTGGACCTTCTTCCTGGCGGTGCTTCCCGCCCACCTGCTGGTTCAACTGCAGAGCGGGGTGCCTGTTTCGCTGACAATCGGCTGGTTTGTTGGAAACTCGGCAGAATCATTGCTTGGCGCATGCTGCATCCGCTACTTCCTGGAACGGGAATCTCTGTTCGAAAACGTGCGAAGTGTTATCGTCTTCCTGGTTTTTGGGGTGATCCTTGCGCCCCTTGCGACGACATTCCTAGATGCCGCCGTAGTGCTCGTTACAGAGGATGGAAGCAGCTATTGGGCGCTGTGGACGGCGCGCCTGTTCTCGAACATGCTGGCCGAGATCACACTGGTGCCGCTTATTGTTGTCTCTGGCATGCATGGTATGGCTTGGGTTCGCGGCGTGACCTTGCTACGCTTTGTTGAAGCTGCCGTGTTCTGTTTCGTTATGGCTGTGATCAGCATTCTGGTTTTTGGCGCGCAATACTCATCGAGCAACAGTGTTCCGCCGCTGGGTTATCTTCCTTTGCTTTTTTTGTTGTGGGCGTCTGTGCGCTACGGGCTGGGCGGGTTGAGCGCATCGGTGCTCGGCGTTTCCTTGATCGCAATGTGGAATGCCATGCATGGACGCGGGCCGTTCTATGCAGCTTCAATAGCAGACAATATCCTCTCGCTGCAGGCCCTGCTGCTGGTCATTACGCTGCCACTGATTCTTTTGACGGCGTTCATCCGCGAGCATCGCGTTCTAGAACGCACTCTGCAGGAGGCGGGTTGCAAGTTGATTGATTGGGCAGAGGGTGAACGACGATCTTTCGGGGAAAAAGTGCAGGCTGAGATTGGCCAACCCTTATCGCTGCTGGCCCGTGAAGTGGAGGAACTTAAGAAGACATCAGACCCGAAAATAGAGCCACGACTGAACCAGCTGAAACAGAGCATTCGCGAGCTTTCTGGGGCGGTTCGGGAGCTATCAGAAAAGATGTATTCAGCAGAATTGGAGAGCGCAGGCATCACTGCAATTCTTCGCGGCCTGTGCCAGAGTATTCGCGCTCAAGCCCCCTCTTTGCAGATTGATGTCATTCTGGAAGCATTGCCAGAGAACCTCTCTCCGAAGGTTTCTCTTTGCCTGTACCGTGTTGCAGAGGAGGCATTACGCAACATCGTCAAACACAGCCGCGCCCGCAAATCGGTGGTCGAGCTGAAAGTAAGGCGGCAAAGGGTGCTTTTGCGAATCGTTGATAATGGGGTGGGGTGGGACCCTAGAGATCAACCGGCGACTGGATTCGGGATCACCAACATGCGTGAACGCGCCAGAGCCATGGGAGGCACAATCGACATCTTGTCTCGGCCCATGAGAGGCACTATGATCGAACTGTCTCTTCCCTTGAACATTGCATCGACCAGCTCGCCGCACGACCTAAAGTGATATCATTTCGTTGACTCCCGCAAAAGATGGTTCGTCATCAGTATCAGCATTCCAGAATGCAGCAGTTGTCTGCCTCGCAGGTCTTCGAAAATTAGCAGTAGTCTCATTGGCGCGCCACTCACAGGACCGTATCTAAGAACGGCTGTACTGGAAGATGCCCCTTTCTCGTCAGTTCCTCTTGTATGTGACATGCTTACCGGCAATGTGCGCTAACACCATCTTGAATCGTTCGCCATCGGCGACGGGTTTGTCCTTAGTTGCGCGATTATTGAAGCGGAACGTTTGTTCATCCAGATAGCGGAACAGTGGAAGGGTTCGACACTCAGATATGTAGCACCAAGGGGTTCGTTTTAACAACGACCAAAAGTTTTCGAGTCCGTTCGTATGTACGCGGCCACCAACATACGCCACAGCATGAGCCCATATCGGCGCCTGCCTGAGCCTTTAAGCCAAGCGATAGTGTTCCAAGCTGGGATACATCGAGATTGCAATCACTTGAAGAATCCGTTTTTCAGGCCGGCATCATGCTGCTTTCGGGCTTTTCGTTCGCTCCACCTGTTCTGCCGGCAGGGCGCGTTCCGCTTCGCGCGTGGTAATCAGTTCACCCGGGATGCGGATGGCGCGATAAATTCCCGCTGCAATTCCTGCGCCCAGAAGCGGTGCAACAATAAAGAGCCACAGTTGCTGGAGTGCCCAACTGCCTGCGAAAACCGCCGTTCCGATGCTTCGCGCGGGATTCACCGACGCGTTGGTGATGGGTATTCCTGCCAGGTGAATCAGCACCAGAACGAAGCCGATGGCTATTCCGGCAAAACCAACCGGAGCCTTCACGTCCGTAGAGCCGAGCACGGTCAGCACCAGGAACATCGAAAGTACGACTTCGGTCAAAAGGCCTGCTGACAACGAATACTGGCCCGGAGAATGAATACCGTACCCATTGGAGACGAGTGCAGGATTGTGAGCGCTGGGGCCGCCGCCTGCGATTAAAAAGATCAGTCCGGAAGCAATAACGGCGCCGATAATCTGCGCGATGACGTATGCGACGGCGTCGGCTGCTTTGATTTTTCTCGTCAATAGCATGCCTGCCGTCACTGCCGGGTTAATGTGACAACCGGAGACTGGTCCTATGGTGTAAACCATCGCAAGCAACGAGATTCCAAAAGCGAATGCAATCCCAAGAAGACCGATCTTTTCTCCTGCAAACACGGCGCTGCCCACACCGCCAAACACCAACACGAAAGTGCCCACCATCTCGGCCATGTATTTCTTCATAAATTCATCTCCTAATGTGCCGTGAAATAAAGGCTCACCGGCTTTTGCGCCGTTCTGCCGATTCGCTGCATGCTCGAAACCGCGCGAAAGATTAGGCCGCGAAATGTCTGCTTTGAGCAGGCTTTTCTTGCCGCACCTCATGGGTCAGGCAATTATGGATCGCCTGCACCAGCGCTTCAGGCGTGACCGGTTTGGTCATCAGCAAATCGCCTTCCTCAGGCATAAAGGATTCCGTGTAGCCCGACAAATACATCACCTTCACGCCCGGCCGCAATTCACGGATTCTTCGTACCGCATCCGGGCCATTCATGCGCGGCATGGCAATGTCGGCTATGATCAGATCGATGCTGCCCTGGGTTTCGTTTGCGATCCGCACTGCGTTGACACCGTCAGACGCAGCAAGGACCTGCAGACCCTTCTGGGCAAGAATGTGAGCCATCATCTCGCGCAAATCATCCAGATCTTCGGCCAGAAGGACCGTTCCTGACAGAGTGCCGGGGCTCTGGGTGAATGCCGGGGTTTCTTGATCTTTTCTTTCATCAACTCGGGGGAACGTAAGAACAAAACAGGTCCCCTGGCCCAGCTTGCTTGTCAGCGAAATTTCGCCTTTGCTTTGTTTTACAATCCCGTGCACGACGGCAAGACCAAGTCCCGAGCCGCCACTTTGCTCTTTGGTGGTAAAGAATGGTTCGAACACTCTCGGCTGAATAGAATCGGGTATGCCCATGCCAGTGTCTGTAATTGTTACGACGACAGACTGCCGGAGTGCGGATTCATGTAAATCACGGTTGGTTGACGAGTGTCCGAGGTCGATCGCAAGCACTCCGCCATTCGGCATGGCGTCGCGCGCATTCACGGCCAGGTTGATGATGGCTTGCTGAAATTGAGATGGGTCGATTTCAACAAATTCTTCTTCATCGCTGAGATGTATGTGCAATTCAATATTCTTATTCAATAAAGGACGCAGCATGGAATCCATCTCTCCACAAGCATGATTCAGATCAATGACTTCGATGTGCGGTTTCTGTTTGCGGCTGAACGTGAGTAACTGCCGAATCAGTTTTCGCGCTCTTTCCGCCGATTTGAGGATGAGGCTTGTATTGCTGTGTGATACCTCATCCTGCGAGAGCCTTTCATCGAGGAGGCTGGCGTACCCGACGATGATCGCCAGCTCATTATTAAAATCGTGAGCAATGCTTCCCGCGAGCTGGCCAACGGTATTGATCTTCTCCGACTGCAGCAGTTGTTCATGGAGTTGCTGTCGTTCCTTCTCACTTCGCCGGAGCTGTGTGATGTCTACAAAATACAAAATCTCACCTCCGTTTGCGTCCACCAATTTTGCTCGCCCACCTAAGATTGGCACGCGTGAGCCATCCTTCCGGATCAGCTCAAGTTCGAGCAGAGGCGTCCTCCCGAACTCATGTAATTGAATCTCGAGCTGCTCTTTCAAGTGATCGTAGCCGGAAGGAATGAGCTTGCTTGCTTCTATTCCAATCAGTTCGTGATAGTTGTACCCCAGCATCTGGGCAAACGTCTCATTCACATAGTCGAGCCTGCCGCTGCGAGTTCGGCCAGCTACGCCAATCAGCCCAGATTCCCTGAGGCGCTGCAACTTCGATTCGTTCAATGCACGCCGCCGTTCTTCTTCACGTTCGATGGCTCGGACAGAGAGCCACAACAGAAGACCGCTGACCGCGACATAGATAAGCCCCTTTTCCGTTTGCAGCAACCAGAACCCTTTTGGCGGAGTCAGAAGATTAACAAGGTAATCAGAGGTAACGATCCAGATTGTTGACCAAACCACGAACCCCAGCGCAAGACGAGTCGCGGCCGACCGGGGTGAAAGCGGATAGGTGATCTCTGTTCTCATTTGCCTCTTCCTCTTCCGAAACGATTGAAGGATGTTGTTCCGGAAACGTTATGCCTGGAAACCAAGTATTTCCTAACCTACTCAGGGAATGGCGAGGCGCATACTGTCAGGGTTTACAGCTCTACCGCATCCTGGCTGCGCTGGTGAAACCCAGGGCAAAATGATTTTTTTGTTGAGGAGAACGGCACTCAGCATTGGGCATACAGCATTCAGCCCAATGCCGATTCTGTCGCACTGAAGGGCTGGCGACAGGCTCCCAGATCCGGTGCGGAGGAAAGAAGCCAAGTCACCATTGAGTCGCTATCACCTTAAAAAACACGCACAACTCCGAGGCGCAATCGGAAGTGACTCTGGCCGCCGGCGATGAAATGCGAGCGCAACAGGTCCATGTTTGCACGAGCCAGCCAACGTGAGTCTATGGTGTAGTCAACTCCGCCTCCCAGGTCCCAGGTGAAATTCGTGGCTGTGGTCCTAGCCGAAAGCGTCCCTGTAAAATCTCTGATCTCCTGGTGGATCCGGCTTTCTCCCAACAAGACTTCCGCGAAGGGAAGAATCTTTCTTTTTTCGAGCTTCTGCGTAGCCTTCCACCCCACAAAGCGAACCATGGCGCCAGCGAGCAGGTTCTGCGAATCCGTTTTGATCCTGATCGACCCGGTGGAGGCAGTAGTATCGAAGACCCCGACTCTTGAGGAGCCCCAAAGAAAGTCTCCATCAATTGCGGCCACGACGTAACGGTTGAGTTGCCAGCCGAGAGAGGGGCTGAATCCGTTGAGTCCATTGTTCCCGGATTCATGAATGTACGAGACACCGGTCTCTAGCTGTGCCCAGGTAAACGTAGGAACTATGACCAATAAAAGCAGAAACAACCTCTTAGAAAATGGCTTCATGTAGGGCCCTCCCAAAGAACGGGCTGATCTTTGCAACCCGTTTCATTCCGGTACAACTGTTCTACTGCGAAACCAGCACGGGTCGCAGGCTAGCTGCCGGCCCCGCGCGGCATGGGATCGATCGAGCTCAAAATTGCCGTTTTAATCAATAAAGCAAAGCAAGTCTCCGGCTCGAAATGATGTAACGAGGAGCTGAGGCAAACCGCACTAAAAATCGTGTGAACTTGCCCTCTCAAAGAACGCTCCAGATGGGTGAGGAGCAAATCTTCCACAGCTCATCTCAGCTTTCTACAGTGATTAGAAGGCCGGGGAGCAGAACTTTGTACTGCCAGAAATGACAGTTTTGAGAGGATCCGCAGCTTTTGTCGTGCGACCATTCCTGTCCTGCCGGAGCGGTGATCCGCCTGTCCGCGAGAAAAAGTTGAGACCAGACTTGATTCATTTTCTTTGTTAGGTGGAGCTTGCAATAAAGGCGAAGAAATCCGGAGCAACAGAACGCCAAAAACCCGGGAAGCTGAGAGCTGACATCTGAAGGCTTGGAGCTAAGAATGGGGCGGCCAGGCCATCCGGCGAGCTGACATGGCGCCCGAATGTGGACTAATCGTTGGGATGGCGATCAAGATAGCGACCGGCAAAACGAAACATCACCCAAACGCCTAGCCGATCCCCACAACCGGCGATTCCCGTAACTGTGGGAATCACTGTGTCTCATTTTGTCATGTCCGCAGGACCCGCATGTGGAAATGGTTCTGCATGCTCGGGACGCTAATGATGTTGTCGTTAATACCGAGGCGCTTCCCTAGTAATTCTGACACTATTTAAACGCGTCTCTTCACTGGAAACTTAGAGTTCTATCCAAGGAGCGGCTCCACATCATCACGCTTCATCTGGGCAATGGCCGTTCTGCCGCCGCCATTTGTGGCGGCCGCTCCGTAGATACGTCGATGGGTACGACGCCCTTGGAAGGCCTTGTCATGGGAACGCATTCCGGCGATATCGATCCTGCCTTGGTGAATCTCGTCGCCACCAAAGAAGGCCTATCTACTCATGAGGTCGAGGTTCTCCTGAATACCCAATCCGGACTACTGGGTCTTTCTGGACTAACGAACGACATGCGTGCGCTGCTGCAGGAGCTGAAGAGCAAGAATGACCACCGCGTGCGCCTAGTCATCGAAGTCTTCTGCTATCGCGTAAAAAAGTGCATTGGAGGATATTTTGCCTGCATGCGTGGCGCGGATGCGATTGTCTTTACGGGAGGGATCGGAGAAAACTCACCAGAGATTCGCGGCCGCATTTGTTCGGGGCTTGAGTGGGCAGGTCTAAAACTCGATGAAAACAGGAATCGGCGAATGGTTGGCCTCGAAGGACAAATCAGCAGTGACGATTCAACTCTGCAAGCATTCATAATCCCAACCGAGGAGGAACAGTTGATTGCACGCGACACTGTAAATTTCATCGAGCATGAGTACAGTTCCTCCCGACTGGAGCAACCGTGGAAAATCAAAGAATTGCGAACTGGATGAATCGAATGTTCTTGTCGTTGCGAAGATTCAAATTCCCTACATGGGCATTAGCTCTGATGTTCGTTTCCACCAGTATGGCTCAGACTGAGACGAACCAGGTCCACCTAGCACCGAACTCAAACTCCCTGGACAAGATGAAGAACACCTCTTTGAACAATCGCAACAATACGCTTTTTTCCAGTGTTGATCTTGTCCTGGTTCCTGTTACGGTGTCCGATTTTGGCGGCCGCCCGATGCTTGGCTTAAATAAGGACAATTTTCAGATTTTTGATAATAAGAAGCTGCAATCTATCGAACAGTTTTCAGGCGAAGATATCCCAACCTCGATTGTTGTGATTCTAGACACGAGCGGTAGTATGGCCGAAGCCGACAAACTTGAAAAAGCACGGCAAGCTGTTCTCGCGTTTTTGGAAACCTGCAACCCGCAAGACGAGGTTGCCATGATCACAGTCGCGGACAAGCCGAAACTAAGCGTCGATTTCACTGATTCCCTTGCAACGATTCAGAAAGCGATGATCTCCACAGCAGCTGGCGGGGCCACAGCGCTTTTGGATGCTGTATATCTGGCAATAAATGACATGAAGAATTCAAAGTACTCCAAAAAGGCGTTGCTGATTGTCTCAGATGGGGGCGATAATCACAGCCGTTACAAGGAACGTGAAGTTACGGAGCTCATTAAAGAATCTGACTTGATTATTTATACAATCGGTGTTTTCGATGAAAGTGTTGCCGCCGGCCAAGACTATTTTTCGGTTATCTATGACGAGGCTTTCCCGAGCGAAGAAGAGCGCCTTGGCCCTTTTTTGCTTTCTAGCATGAGTGAGATCACGGGCGGTCGCAGTTTTACCATTAACAACCCCGACGACATGGTGGAAATAGCGTCGAAAATCAGCCTGGAGCTAAGAAACCAATACGTGCTTGGTTATCACGCTCAAAGCCTTCCCCACAATGGCAAATGGCACAACCTCAAAGTCAAACTAGTAACTTCCCAGAGACATCCACACCTTCGGGTCACTGCGAAGCAAGGATATTACGATGCTTCCCATTAATCAGGCATCGGTCCTGATATGAGTACACCGTCGCACAGCTTTCTCGAACAAAAAAAGGGTGCAGAACGCCCTAAGTTTTATGCCACAATCGCGTATGTTCTTACCAATTTCGAAAATTCAACGACTCTAATTCTGCCCGTGGGATTGGGGTTTAACCGCGTACTTCCATTCAACTGGCGTGAATTGAAGAGCATTGACTGGCTCCGAGATTCTCTCCGGCCTATGGCCGCAAGAAAGACAGATCACCCCAACGCGCCGGATTTGAGTTTCTTTCTCTATCTCGCTTTCGCGCACGGCAAGCCATCCTGCCACAACCGGCCCCTTGCAATTCTCACAAGCATCAGCAGAAATGTGGAGATATTCTTTTCTCATAATGTGATCCATCACGAAGCGGAGCATCATTGCCCTGGCCCATATCCCGGTATTCACCGGATACTTCGATTGTGAATAAAACGCCAGCGAACGGGGCGAAGCAGTGACCTGCTCCACACTCTTTCCGATGAAGTCTCCAACTATGTCATTCGGCGCTTAGTTATCAGGTTGAAGATCATCACTACCACGGCTACAACCAGAAGCAAGTGGATGAGGCCTCCACCGACATGTAAACTGAAACCCAGAAGCCACAGAATCAACAGGATTATGAAAATTGTCCAAATCATCGTTTGTCTCCAGTGCTCGTAGTAAATAGCCACATTTTGAAATTTGTTCGCGGATAAGTCGGACTGTTCATTGCCGCACATTCAGAAGCTACATGCGACGTTGAAACAGTCCGTTGAAAGCAACTTACGTGTTAGTTCGCAGCTCTTGCTACTGCCTTCGCGCCGCTGACTGCATTGAGGAAAGCTCGTGCTGCGTCTGGGGCGGCTACCTGGCCCGTCAGTACAGCTCGAGTAGAAGCTTTGCGTCCATAGATCGCGCGAGTAGAGTCATCATCCCGCCGAATCGAGGCGCCTTCCAGCGTGGCGCCGACAAAAGCACCGTTGGCGCGGGAATAGGTCAATATTTCCGTGTCCAGCTTCCAGTCCGTGTTGGCGGAAGCGTGGCGCCCCACCGGTCCGGCTGCCGCCGAAGCGTCGGTCCCAATCTCAAACTTGCTGGCAATCAGATGCTCCATACCTTTTGCATTCTGAATAATCATGACCAGGTCCACGCCCTCGAGGCCTATCTGCAATCCAGCACTGCCTCCGCCGATCGCGAAGAATGCAGGCGCGCTCCAGCCATTCTCCGTGCGGCATGTTGCCACACCTTTACCGTGCTTGCCTCCCAGGATGAAGCCGCCCTTGATCATATTGGGCACAACCGCGATACACTTTGCACCTTCCAGAACTTCTTCTGGAATGCCTTTATCGGGAGCGTCCATAATCGCGTGCAGCACTGTCGCTGAGTTGTCGAGCCGCTCCGCGGCATCCTGGCGCGCGGTTCCTGCCCAGCACAAGCCACTTACGCCCAGCATTACAATTAAGAATCTAAGTTTGTTCATAATGAAATCCTTCTTTTTAAGAGTTTGCCCTCCGGATTTCCTGCTCCGGCCGGCGTTTGTAGTTCATTCGCAGGGTTAGTGCGAAGGAGAGCTTTCGCTTTATGAAAGAATCTCCTTAACAAATCAGATAACGTTCGTGCGAATTAAAACCGTGACTCACTGAGGTGAAGATCGGCGTGAGCGCCGGGTTAGGCTTGCTGAAGTGCTTCCGCGGATTGAAATGCAAACCTGCGAACTTTTGATTTCAAAACTCGAATCGTTCCGGAGACTGTTACGACTCTTGACTCTTCACCTCGGAAATTTCGAGAGTCATAAGGCACCATATCAAGCCTGGACATAAGCCGTCTGGTCAAGAACGCTCATAGACATGAAGTAGAAACGAGATACAGGAAGACTTAAAAAGACATAAGTGCTGGCGCACTACGTCAGGAGGTTAGTAACCTGGGTTCCGGGAGGTGGAGCGAAATCTCCAATGCCATCCGCAATACCAAATTTTATAGCCTCTTTCCCGCAGAGGTACAAGTCATTGTATTTAAGCTCCGTCCACAACTCATCTGGCATGGTGACGTGATTTCGCAGGATAGCTTCTGTCCGTTCATCGTCGAGCACCAAGGCCTTTGCCAGGTGTTGAAGCCTGGAGGAGGTTGCAAATTGGGAACTATTAGTGCTGCGATGGATCATGAACGTTCCGCTGGCGGAAGTCTTGCGTCCCTTTGCCCCAAGATAGGCAATGACCGCAGCGGAGGAGAGCTGGCCGGCATTGTACAAAGTCACTGGAATTGGCAAGGCACGAAACATGTTGTACAGAAATACTCCATCCCCAACCGTGCCACCTGCGGATTGAAAGAGGATGTGAACATGCTTGGCCTCCCTCCCCATCGCGGTTGTTAAACAGTCGACGAGCCTTTGTGTGGTTACCTCCAGGATTGTCCCGCAAAAAATAGCCCATACCTCCTCAGGAGTTTGTATCGGACTTTGAGCAGGCGCAGCCGGCACACTTGTCGAAGTCGTCGGTATAGCCGGGATCGTTGGCGTTGTCACCATAGTGTTTGTACCTTTTCAAAACTCGAAGTTGTTGCAGCCCGTCTGGCCCTTAACTCATGAGATGCGTGGGAGCAAAGAATGAACAAGCGCGACCAATCGAGTTGAACGCGCCTGTCTTGATCGAAGAGCCGCTGAAGCACAATTATCTGTGGTCGCGGGAATCGGTGCGGTTGCCACCCAGGTTCGGGTAGTCCTGCTGATAGTTCTGCTGGTAACCCTGCTGATAGCCCTGCATGTAACCATGACGGTACTGTACCTTATATTGGTTTTTATCGCCGAAGTTGGAGCTATAACCCTGGTTTGCATTCTTGTAGTTGCTCCTTTGCGTGGGGCGAGAGCGTTGTCTTTCCTGCCTGTCTTCCAAGCCATCGTGCTGTCCATTCTGCACGCCGGTCTGAAAGGCTTGATCGCGGTTGCGGTTCCATTGATCAACGCGATCCTGCTGGTTGTAATTGCTGTTGGCGTTGTGATCGCGATTGTCCCCGTCCTGGCGGTTATTGTTTTGGTAGTTAGGGTCATTCACGCCGCCGTTCTGCCTATCCTGGTCCTGTCTTTGGTCTTGTCCGCGGACATGGTCATCCTGTGATTGTTGTGCTCTGGCCAATCCAGGGGCGGCGAGCAAACCAACAGTGATGACAAGTGCAAACATCCATGTTGCTTTTCGTAAATTAAATTTCATTGCAAAACTCCATTCTGCTGTTAAAAACATTAGAGAGCGGTCCAGCGCTCAAGAAACTGCGTAAGATACGGTTCGGTCTGGCAGTTGGAACAAAGGCCAGCTTTACATAAGAACCAGATATTATTTCTATACCTCCGTTTGAGATCACCCTTGATGTTAGCGAACCAGCGGGTCGAAGGTCTGAGCACAATCGCTCAAGTATCGGGGACCGGGGCGCTCGTACTTCCAGATCGCGGCGACGAATCACTACGTTCCGATATGAATCCGGGAAAGGGAATGAAAAAGTCCAAAGACATTCATGAGCCACAGAACCACGGCAATAACAACGACGCCGTTCAAAATTGACTTGATGGATCCTTGCATCGGAATGAAGCGATTCACCAGCCACAACAGGACACCTACCACGATTAGAATTTCAAGCAGTTGAATTAAAGGCATGATTTTTGACCTTCCTTATTTTGCGGGCCAACTCCTCTCATCCGTCTGGAGGGCTTGCCCTAATTTCAATGTTCGAGAGTTTTAGACTCGTATCATGTTTCGCCGTAAGATTTCGCGGTATTCACACGGATGGAAAACTCCGATGGGTGGATGTGTTTACTCTACACACTCAGCAGAATCAACAATGACAGGTGCGGGCTTTCGCGTCTGCGCAAGATAGCTCACATGCAGGGATTAAGATTGCCGGTCGCCGGCGGCCAGATCGAATACCGAAACGTCGGTGCGTTCGGTGCTGTTCAGTGGCGTATAGGAATTTTTAGCAACATTCAACTCCAGGGAGTGCATCTGCGCCCACGAATACTCAAACTCCCGTCCACAGTCAAAGCAGACCTGGTATGTTCGGTTCTTGATCGTGAACACGCGGCTCAGCCGGCTGTGCTGACACCCGAAGGCAAACTGGAAAATCGACAGCAGTAGTTTCATAAATCCCGTGCGGGCTGCGATTGCGCTCCACTTTATGGTTTTCATGAGCATTTATTTCATCCTTTTGTGGCGCAGAAAACTCCAACCGCGAACGCACATTGTCGTGGCAAACTCCGGCCTCAGAGGAGATGTCAGCCATCTGGTTTGACAGATTACTTGCTCTTCCATACATCAAGAATCGCTCATTTCCTCTTGCAATACTGTGCAGAATGGTACTCCTCCGGACTACAGGCGAAGGCAGGAAGGGTTTGAATGTTTCGGAAGAGGGAGAGCAATCTAGACCAGTTAATGTTTGATGTCTGGGCGATCATGACACTTGCGGTCGCCCGCAACCAGGTTCGCTGGGCAGGGGATGCGCGGAGACTCTTATGAAAAAGAAAATGTTATACATCGCCGGGGGACTAGCCGGCATCGTGGTGGTTCTTGTGATCGCTGCACACTTGCTAATCGATGCCAACAGCTTTCGTCCTGCCATCGAGGCACAACTCAGCAATTCACTAGGCAGGCAGGTGAAGATAGATGATTTGAGCCTATCGCTGTTCTCAGGTGGAATCTCTGCCCGCGACATCAGCATTGCGGACGACCCCGCTTTCAGCCACGCGCCATTTCTGACCGCGAAATCGGTCGATGTCAGTGTGGAACTGATGCCGCTGTTGCTCTCACGTTCGGTGCGCCTGACCGCCCTGACACTGAAAGAACCGGAGCTTGTCCTGCTGCGTTCATCCTCAGGCAAATGGAACTTCTCCAGCCTGGGCGGCGGCCCGAAAGCGGCGTCAACGGCTTCGGCGCCAAACTCCCCGCCACAGGAGTTGGCGATCCAAAAACTGCAGATCGTCAACGGCCGGGTGACGGTTGGCAGCTGGTTAAATCCCGAGAACCCCAGCAAATACGAGGCGGTGAACGTGACTGCGCGCAACGTTTCCTACGAATCCCAGATTCCGTTTACGTTCGCAGCCATGACTCCCGGCGGCGGTGATGTGAAGGTGGAAGGCACGGCGGGACCGATCAACCGCGTGGATACTGCGGAGACGCCTCTTTCGGCGGCCATCACGTTGCAGCACTTAGATCTCGCCACCACCGGATTTATTGATCCTTCGTCCGGTCTGGGTGGGTTGCTCGATTACACGGGCACTTTGAAATCCGACGGCAAGAACGCACACACAGAGGGCACAGTGAAGGCGGAGAGGCTGCGGTTGACTCGTAACGGTGGGCCAGCCAAAGCGCCGGTGACAGTTGATTATGCGACCGACTACGATCTGGCTCAGCAAGCCGGCGTACTTTCCCGCGGAGACATCCACACAGGAACTAGCACGGCACATCTTTTGGGCAATTACACGCAGGGGCAATCTACTGTGGTCCATTTGAAGCTGAACGGATCGGCGTTGCCTATGGCTGATATCGAAGGCCTGCTACCCGCGGTGGGCGTGGTACTGCCTGCCGGCGCTGGGCTGCAGGGGGGCACCGCAGATGCCGCCCTGGCGATCGAAGGCGCGGTGGACCGGCTGGTGACGACCGGCGATCTGAACGTCTCAAACGCACGTCTGACCGGATTCGACCTGGCCTCAAAGATGTCTACATTATCTGCGCTGACGGGGATGAAGGGAGGGGCAGACACGCTCATACAGACCCTCAGCTCGAACCTCCGCATCGCGCCAGAAGGCATCCGGGCAGACAACGTGAAACTGATTGTTCCCGCGATAGGAACGATGACAGGGCGAGGAACCATCGGAGCTAACAACACGCTCGACTTTCACATGCTTGCGACTCTGGCGAACCCCGGCCAGGGCAGCACACTAGGGAAGATGGCTTCCGGTATCCCCGTGCTTGGGCAAAGCGCTAAAGGAACTATCCCTTTTATGATCCAGGGAACCACCTCGTCACCGGTTTTTGTGCCTGACGTGGCTGGCATGGTGAGCGGCGGCATGCTCACTTCGCTCCAACCACAGCAGCAACCGGGTCAACAGGGCTTGGGCGGCATGCTGGGCGGGTTATTAGGAAAGAAGAAATAGGCAAGTAACGATCTCGCGGCACTCAACTGCCATAGCTCCGGAGGTTGCATGATTCCCCCCAACGTTGACGATCCTATGAAATCCATCCTGACGCCACCACCCGCGGATCTTACGATTCATGTGGGCCGCGGGTCACCTTCCGAGAACTGTGCAAAGATCAGGGCCCTCGGCTTCACAATATCTAAGCGGATAAAAATGTACGGCGAACGTTTTGAGCTGGTTTCCGATCCCTTTGATGACGATGGATGCACCGCAGTTCACGCCATTAGCGGAAATGATCCCAGGATGCGTACACTTCGGCTTCCAGTAGCAATTCTTATAGGTTTGTCAGGCCGATTTAGAAGAATCCAACGATTTTAGTTCCATTGGCCTGTGGGGTGTTGGCCACGTGATGGATTCTGTTCAATTTCAGCGGGCACAAGAGCTATTATTCGGCCCGTTCTTGTTGGGGCTGGCTATGTAGAGATAGAACCGGTTTAAGCGGTGCGGAGGGCCAGGGTGTGGATTCGTGTTGCAGGAGGCTCCCGGAGGAGTAGTCTTAAGCATATGACCCTAATCAATGTTAAAGCCCCACCCAATCCCAGGCCCAAAGTTGTTGTTAAAGGTCCTATTCGCTGCCATAAATGCCAATTGCTTTGCCAGGACGCCGACCATTATCTCAGCCATCCCTGCGAGCCCAAAAGGCGATCGCTGTGAGCACGAGAGGGCTGTGAACGGGCGGCTCCGGGCAAAACTGAGGAAATGGCTCGAGAATTCCACCTTGAGGGCAAACCGCGCCTCCGAAAGCAGTACAAAAACACGGTCGAGTGATCATTTGTGAACAGATTTGCGCCCCTTTCACTGAGAGACTATGTCGTAACTAGACGTGTAAGGAGGTTCCCGTGCTTGATGCCTTCGAACATCGGATCCTGCTGGTCATGGCCGATGCCGACAATCGCGAGACCTATGCATTATTACTGGCTTCTGATGGCTACGATATTTCCACCGCTGAAGACGGCTTTAGCGGCCTCTTGCTGTTAGGCGAAGAGTGCCCTGACGTACTGGTTTGTGACGTCAACATGCAGCACATGTCGGGGCCTGCGTTTCTCTCCGCGGTTCGCCACCGGCTCCCCCAGGTGCTGGTTGTTGCCATGGGCGAAGCCACTTCGAGTGAAATCACTGCTGACGCATTCCATCCAAAGGGAGGGAAGGAGCCCGAAGCACTCTTGGGAACTATCGCACACCTGATTCGAACATCCGGCGCAAAGGCGAGTGCCGATACGAAAAGCCCTTCTGCGGTTGAGATTCCCTGCAACTGGAAAGCTTCGCGAGCAACACCTTACATCGTCGTGACTTGCACAAAGTGTCTGCAATCATTTTCATTGGACCTGGCTGAGCGAGCGCCGGCCCAGGTCCTGGAGACATCCTGCATTTTCTGCCGCAATAAAATCAGATACGTCATTGATTCTTCATTTTCCGTGGGGCTTCTGCTCAAGGCGGAGCGCGACTGGCGAGAGCCGGAGGCGAGGAACCCTGCAGGCCAGGAGGATTAAGATGCCATCCTGGTCTTCAGTTCCGCCATTACGCCGCTTCTTTCTTTTCACCAGGGGTTTGTCCCTGCACTAATTCCTCGAATAGTGATCGGTAGTGAATCATCGCTGTTCTCAGATCTTCGGTATTTGCTTCCCCTTTTCCGAGCCGCAGCGCGATTCCGTGAGCGGATCGGTAATTTTCCACTACTCGGGGATGGTCGACAGAGATGTCTGCGGCACGTTGATCAAAATCGGCCACAGGATATCCACGAGCCTTCATTAAGGAACACACCAGCTCGTCGGCTTCGGTAACGGCCCCTTTCGGATAGTCAACAAAGCGGGACTGCACTGAGTTCCATTCGCCAGAAAAGCGTTCCCGTTCCGTGGGATGGAGATCGCGGATCTTAAGCTTTTCAACCCGCTTCTCACGATCCGCCAACTTCGATTCGGCTCTTCGTTCGGACCCATGCTGTTGCACCGCCCGCTGGTACTCCGGCCCAAAACGCTGGCGCAGGCCTGCAGTCGTAGCTCTGCGTCTTCGCCTGAACAGCCACGAAAGGGCCGCGATGAGCACAATCACCACGACTGCAATCACAATCAGTTTGGGATCCATCAGTTGTTGAAGATTCATCGTAAGACCTCACTTGTACCACATCAGTATTACATCCGAGGGCTTAAACAACTGCCCAGAATTGAACATCCTGCACGCCAACTATGAAAAGGGGTTGCGGCGCCGGGGGGCAATCTCCCAGAGCGTCTGCGGCCCGCCATTCTGCGCACCACCCGTGACTCTTCAGTTCAAATCAGCATCTCAATTACCAGGACCTGCGAAAGGGGTTTCGTGCATTATCACTTTGACGATCAAATCCGGAAAAACACGGAAGTGGCATTGCGGGTAAAGCAGTTTATAGGCGTAGCCGTCGTTGGTGGCGTGGCTTTATTCTTCGCCTTTACAGTATCTTGCGGTGTCAATTTTGGTGCGGTTCAGCCGCAGGATCTTTGCAAATGCACACCTCTGGAGCCGGACGTTGCCGATTTCCGCCACGACGAGAAGCATGTCCCAATTCCCAATATGACACCAACAGAGACTACGGTTGACACCATTCTCAGTTGGCCGCAGGATGACATCATTCTTCCGGACGCACCTCGAACTGGGCGCGAACTGCAGGTGTTTCATGTTGCGCAGGCATTTCTACAGAACGTGCGCGTTAACGGCGAAGACTGTGACGTCAACTTTGAGATTTCTCAAACAGCAGATCGAAGTGCTCCCAGAGTGATCGTGGAGACGCCTGTTGATAGCGAATTTTGCAGCGCGCGAAAAAATATTCAATCGCAATTAACGCAACATGGGTTTCGTCTTGACGCAGAGCATGGTGGGGAACTGCCGCAAGCTTTGCCGGCGGAGGTCCTGGGAATGGCATTCGAAGATTTTGAGCATAATCGTGGATCTGGACAGGTTATGACGTTATGGGAACTCCACCCCGCAACTGTAAATCTGCTCCCCTAGGCCGGCCTGAACCAGTTATGGAATGCTCTGAGGTGATTCGATGCGCCCGTTAAGGGTGAAAGCAGCATGGCCCGCGATCAAAGGATCACTGATAACCATCTACAAAGATGTTTATGACGAACATCTCTTCGTATTTGCCGCCGGGCTGTCGTACTATTTTGTGCTCTCACTGTTTCCGCTGTTAGTTTCGATGGCGTCCCTGCTCGGGTATATACCCATCCCTCACCTGTTTGAGGGCCTTCTAGGCTTGATGGCAAGGCTCGTGCCCGGAGATGGAATGAGTTTGGTGCGAAAAATCGTGTCTGACGTCGTCAGCCACAAACACACGCACTTCCTTACGCTCGGGTTAGTTTTCACGATCTGGACAGTTTCCAGCGGATTTGCGGCGATCATGGACGGTCTTAATGTCGTTTATCGAGTTCGCGAAACACGCCCCGTCTGGAGGACTAGACCGATTGCACTCGGGCTGACGTTGCTCGCGGGATCTCTGTTACTCGTAGCTGTGGGATTAATGGTGGAGGGGACGCACTTTGGAATCTGGTTTACCGGAAGATTTAACCTCAATCCTGCCATACTCGCCGCCTGGCGTTACTTCCGATGGAGCATCGCTATAGCCTTTGCCGTGCTCGCAGTAGAACTCCTCTACCATTTCGGTCCGAATATGAAGCAGCGCTTCCGGGACAGCCTGATCGGGGCAATCGTTGCAGTCACGACCTGGATTGGTTTGTCATACGTGCTGGGGAGTTACTTCCGAAACTTCGACAATCTTGATGTGACTTATGGAGCGCTAGGCGCTGCGATCGGCTTATACGTGTGGTTTTATCTTTCTGGTTTTGCCGTTCTGATCGGTGGAGAAATTAACTTTCTGCTTGGCCAACGAAGGGACCACCGAATTTTGCAATCGTCCTCTGCGCGTACTCAGATCAATAATCTGGATGCCGCAGCGTGAATTGACTTCCAAAGAATAGCCAGCAGGAACCGTTAAAGGTGTGCAAAACGGACATTGCTATAGCCCGCTAGGGCAGCACCCGCAGTTCTTCTTCGACTGGTGGGAGTTGGGCGGTCTTTTTGGACCGAATCTGGCCAATCCTGACTGAGGCTTTGAAGATGGCCCCAACGGGGATGACGCCGCCGAGCTTGTGCGCCGCTACGGCCGCCAAGCCCATGGATGCGACACATCCGCACGAATTGCAGTCTGGATTTCCGCCGAGCAGACAGGGGACGATCTTGGTCTTCAGGTCTGCCGACAGGGTTGCGGTGGTAAGCGCAAAAATACAGTCCTTGGGACTGTGTGGAGGCGCGGCAAACTGCCGAATCAGACCTTCCGGCATGTCGAGCTTGGCAAATTCCTTCCGCAATGCGAGCATGTCGGCAATGGCCTGCAGACGTTCATGTGGTTGCAAAATTTCCGGCAACTGATCTCCAACTTGGGGAGTGAACAAGCTGAACCACACCTTACGGATCTCGGTCCTGGGGGTCCAGTACTCGAGAAATTCCTTCAAATAGCCCGGCCGCTTCATCATTTGACCGGTGACAGTGCAGTGGATCGTGATCTTCTGGCCCGCGATGTTCTTCTGGATTCGATCATAGGTTGCCGGCGCGCGCCGGACATCGTGCTCGGGTTGCAGTCCGTCAATCGAGACGACGATATTCATGTGGTCAAACGTCGCCCACGCCGGCGACAGAGGCCGGAATGCGCTGGTAACGAGCTGGACGTGAATTCCTCGCTCAAGCAGCAGCGGAATCATCACCTCGAGTTCGCGATACCGGACAAGCGGGTCGCCGCCCACGATGGACAGATGCAAAGGCTTGAGCGCGTCGACGACCTCAAGAACCCCGTCGATCAGTTCTTGCCCTTTGCGATCCTGAAGACCTCGCAAGGTCACGCCGCCACCCAGGTGCGCGTCGTCATAGGCATAGCATCCGGGACAACGCAGCGGGCACTCGCGCGTAATCTCAATGGAAAGCGAGGGCCGCTCTCCTTTGAGGATCTTGCGCCATGCGCTGATAATTTCTGAAGTCTTCATTTATCGTCCTCGTTCTTTCTAACGGAACCCTCCACCACGCACAGCAAAATAGGTCAATGATAACGGATTTCCAGAGCTCTAACACTGCGAGAATGGCAAAAACGGTCCTCTGGCGGGAAGCAAGCCGCCTCACTTGAATGCAGGTACCAGAGTAACGAAAAATTGGCCGGCGCGCCTAAAAATGATTTTAATGTTGGCAATCGGTTTGTGTAATCCATATCTCGTCCGATTCAGGGTAACTCGCATTGTCTTTTCGCGGTGTTTGGCCTTCTGATACTGTCGTATATTGCACAGTTTACATTGGGCGTTTGATATAGCTTAGGTTCATACGCACCTTTCCGCCATCCCAGCGAGGGCGACGGTCTTCTGCGTGATAGGGGCCATTGTGATCAAACACACTAGAAGCAATCACAGCAATCCAGAGATTGTTACCCAACCGAGCGGAGATTCGAGAAGGCTTTGTAACAGTTTCGAACTGCTGACGCGAAAGATTGAGATATTATGGCAGCAGTTCCAGGATGTAAAGCCTGCCCCGAAATCGGCGCACGATACGAGCGCCAAGGCTGAGCCGTATTTTGGTATAACAGAGCCGCCTGACCCCGAGCTACGTATTAGCTCTGAAACCAACTATCGCGCCATGACATTGGCAGACGAATTCTTAACGTTAGCAAGTCGAGCGTAATGGTTGGCGGGGTGTTACGCAGTCATTAGGCTGTTTCTCTTGCCGCCTTGCATGAACCGGGATTGCCATATTCGCAGTAACAGTCCTGATAATTGTATCCGGGTAAGCTCATTCTCATCCGCACTCCGTTGGTATACTTCGAAATACCGTAAATGTACACTTTTGAACATCTATAAATTTTTGCCGGGAGTACTTTTGAGATCTGAGGGAAGGATCGTAGCAACTGAAGTTCTCGACCAGGCGCGGGGTCCGCTCCATTACGGGTGCATACATTGAACTTACCCAAAAAAATTGCCAGACCTCTCGATGTCTATTCATTCTTTGATCTGCAAACACAGATACACGCACTCGAAGCTCGGGATGAACAGATCGCCTCGAAAACCCTGCTCAAAACCAATGACTTAAGGATTGTACTGACGGTCCTGCGGAACGGAGCTAAAATGCACGAGCATCGTGCCGATGCCCGGATCTCCATTCACCTCCTGAGAGGTGCGGTGCAATTTAGTGTCGGAGAAAATTCATGGGAACTGGGGGCGAACTCGCTAATCCCGCTTGAACCTTCGGTCGTACACACTATAGAAGCGCTTGAATCCAGCGCCTTGCTGATGACAATGGCGTGGCCGACCGGCAACACCCTCCGGTTGATACCTCACCGCGGCTATTCATAACATAACCCTTTGGGTTTCGCTGCAGGCTGTCTGGCCGGAAAGAGTCATTCGAAGCCTACCGCGCATTCCGATCCGGGCTCGGCACGACAAATCTCGAATTTTCGCCCATCTTTTCATGAATTGATTCATAGCTTCTTTAACTCATCACGACCTAACAAGCTTCCTCGACCTGTTCAATTGTGAACAGATTTGCGAGTCTCTGAATGACATCATTGACGACTCGAAGTGTGTTCCCTAAGAGGAGAGAGGCAGGCCCCCATGTCTATACCTTTGAAACCTCAAGTTTTAGTGGTAGATGACGAGTCGAGCATTCGTAGCAGTATTGCCATGTTGCTGGCCGCAGCCGGATACGTTGTCAATACGGCGAAAAACGGATTTGACGCGCTTTTGCAGTTGAAAAGAACACTGCCCGATTTAATAATCTCTGACCTGAACATGCCGGAAATGTCCGGGTTCGAGTTTCTTTCCGTGGTGCGGCGCCGGTTTCCGCAAGTTCCGGTTTTGGCCATGAGTGGCGCGTACGCGCAAGGCGACATCCTGCCCGGTGGAGTGATTGCCGATGGCTTCTATGCTAAAGGCCGCAGCAAGCCCCAGGACTTGTACGATATGGCTTCCGACCTGATTCGCAGATCTGCCGAACGCGCCAAGGCGCACCGGAAAGAACCGGCCCCCGGTGTGGATTCCACGCAACGGAAAAGATTCAAACGGGATACCTTACATCGTGCTTACCTGTACGGAATGCCTGCGGTCGTTTCCGTTGAGCGTGACCGGCGAAGGGCTCCAGACCATTCAGGAAACATCGTGCATGTTTTGTCCGTGCCAGGTTCGCTACGTCATCGATTTTTCGCGAGCGGTAAATTCTCCGCCCAAACGAGCGGCAAAGGCTCCGCCACCAGCGCAAGACCGTCGTGTGAGTTGTAATGTAATGAAATACCACGTAACTCATTGCGATGGTTGTGGCGTGCTGATGCTTTGTGGGAAACCAGCCTGCGCTCTTGCCGATCATGTTTGTTATGGCTGCACTTACACCGCAAAGGCCCGTGAATCAAGCGATCAATTGCGGAAATCGCCGGTCAATTGAGACAGCCATGAGCCACCACGTACTTCTTTAAACATTGCGAACCCGGCACTACGACGGCAGATTTTTTTTTGCGGGCCTGAACATGGCTTCTGCCGCGTTCAGAGACTCAGGAACCTATTATCGGGCAGCGAGTCGTCGTTTGACGTCTGCGGCGAGGTCAACCGATGGGTTCCTGCATCTAACCAAGCGACGGACGAATTTCATTGTGTCGGCAGTGCTCAAGTCGCTGATTTTCTTGTGTCTATTCAGCCTGGCGCGGGCTGGAAGCCCCACGCAGGAGCTAGGCCCATTGTTGGCGAACATGATGCACGCCTATGCTGAAAACCGCTCCCAGTTGCGCAGCTACGTGATTACGCGCAATTACCTTATCTTTAAGGCGGGAGAGCAGAAATCAAGCATAACCGCCCTCATCATTTACCTTCCGCCCAAGGCAAAATTCTTTCAAATTCAAACCAGCAGCGGCGGCGAGGCAGAGAATGTGGTTCGCAAAGTGCTGGAAAAAGAGATGCAGCTGGGGCGCGAGGTCCAAGACAGCGGCATTGATGTCTCGAACTATGAGTTTGAATTCCTGGGCGAAGAATTGCTGGCCGGGGCCCAGTGCTACGTTCTGGCGATCCATCCCAGGCGTGTGAGCAAAGACCTGCTCGAAGGCCGAATCTGGCTGGACAAGAAGTTGCATATGATTCGGCGCGTGCAGGGCCGTCCGGGCAAAAATCCCTCCTGGTGGGTAAAAGACATTTCCCTCACTCTGGATTATGGAGACCGCGGCGGGATGTGGCTTCAGACCGGCTCCACAGCAGAAGCAAGCGTGCGCTTTGCGGGCAAGTACAGTCTTGTTTCGCAAACCACTGCTTTCGCCCTGTTGGAAAATGCTGCCCGATGAATATCGCTTCCGGAAGCTGGGGTTTATTGAATACAACGGCGAACTCCGGGTCCACAGTTCGCTCCTGAACATTGTCCTTCATGACTAACCCAAGAGCGCATGGCTCGGATTCGTCAGGATAGACCCTTGACGCGCCGCCC
>Ga0210384_10000242_pt1 | contig 86380 bp, 71 predicted proteins | sample IncBWH2MmetaG_FD_160574 | JGI IMG/M metagenome (GOLD analysis project Ga0210384, IMG submission 160574) | Forest soil microbial communities from Barre Woods Harvard Forest LTER site, Petersham, Massachusetts, United States - Inc-BW-H-2-M | ecosystem: Environmental > Terrestrial > Soil >... | reverse complement strand
AACGGTGAGAGAAGCCCCATCGGTGAACTGCGTGTGCATGATCGGATCGGGATCCATGTACTCGAGGCCGTAGTCGCGGAGATTCAGCTCGTTATCGCGGAGCAATGGATTCGATTGAAGGCCCGTATGCACCGAGGAGCACAAATCTTCCTTGAATCCGCGCAGGCACACCTCGGCGGTCTTGCAGCCGCCGCCGATGGTTGGCCGGCCCTCGAGCACCAGGACTTTGTATCCAGCTTTCGCCAGGTACGCAGCGCAAATCAGGCTGTTGTGGCCGGCGCCGGCGACCACGACATCAAAGCGATCGGTCTTAGGAGCTTCCGGCTTGGCGGCTTCCTGCGCCACGCTGCTCAGCGGTGAAAGAGCCAGAGGAGCCAAAGCCGCCCCTTTCACAAATCCACGGCGTGTCATTCCGCTCATTTTGAAATCCTCCTGCAAGGGACGCTCTGCGGCTCACTCACTACCCACAACTGACGTACGCGGGCATCCCGACGCGTACGGGCACTTTCTGTCGCGAATTTTGCGATACTATAAAGGCGGGAGTACGGGCCGTCTAACGTTATTGGGACGTTTTATACCTCAAATGGGCCAACCTCGCGAATTCGCCCCAACACCGAAGGAGATGGAACAAAGTTCGCAGCCCCTCCTTTGCCTGAAAATTCAGCGCCCCAGCGAGCGGGACCTGCCGCCACACGCGCACACCCGCGGGCAACTCTTCTCTCTTCGCTCAGGCTTGGTCATTGTGCAGGTGGAATCGGGCACTTGGGTTCTTCCCCCGCACTGTTGCGGCTGGATTCCGCCGGGACAGAAACATGCGGTGCGCTCCTCGGGCCCGGTCTTGGGGTGGTGTGTTTTTGTGGCCGCCGATCTCTGTTCGCAACTTCCCAAAAAGCCTTGCGTGCTGGACCGCTCCGAACTCCTGGAAGCGCTCATCGACCGCTTTTCCAGCTGGGATGCCACCGAGCCGCTGAAGCCAACCGACAAGCGGCTCCTCAAAGTTTTTCAGGACGAGATCGCCGCCGCGATTGTCCAGCCGCTCCATCTACCGTTGCCGAGCGACAACCGCTTGAGGCGTGTCTTGAACGCGCTCGCCTCCGACCTCAGCAGCGGCCGCACGATAGCAGACTGGGCGCACTGGTCCGGGATGTCCAAGAGGTCGCTAACGCGCAGTTTCCGAAAGGAAACGGGAATGAGCTTTGCCGGCTGGCGCCAGCAAGCCAGACTGCTTGCCGCGATGGAGAAGCTATCGGAAGGAGAGTCGGTCACCAACGTGGCGCTGGCCGTGGGCTACAACAGCATCAGCGCGTTCATCGATGTTTTTCGAAAGGCCTTCGGGACTACGCCGGGCGCCCAAGCTGCTAGCGTGCCGCGCCGCAGGATTCCAAGTTTCTTGGCCAGCCCCGCGACCCGCCGCCAGCAATGATAGCCCGGCCGGGAGGTACGCCGCCGTGGACGGGCCTGTCTCCGAGTGTCCCAGTCATCCAAACTCTATTCTCTGGGAAGCCAAAATTGATACGATAGGCGCCAATGCGAGGGGATCCGGCCAAATTGCGGGAGTTCGCGGCGCGTTATACCGCAGCTTGGTGTAGCCAGGATCCCGGCAGGGTGGCTGGATTTTATTCACCCGGCGGCTCGCTAACCGTCAACAATGACCCTCCAGCGGTCGGGCGGAGTGCGATCACGGAAGTAGCGCAGTCCTTCATGACCGCGTTCCCGGATATGCGACTGGTCATGGACAAAGTGCTTGTGCAGGGAGACCGCACGGAGTACCACTGGACGTTGACCGGCACCAACACCGGGCCGGGAGGCGCCGGGCATCGCGTGCGCATCAGTGGCTTCGAGCTTTGGCAGATAGGAGCGGATGGACTCATCGCCTCTTCGCAGGGCCACTTCGATAGCTCCGAATACCATCGTCAATTAGAGCGCGGTGTGCAGTAACCACAATAAAAGCTTCTGCAGTGCGCGGTGTCCGCGGACCTCGAACGTTGTCGGCCACACGGAAGTTAAACTCTTGCAGTTCTGTTTTAGCGCGTGATAGCGTCCTGCAGCACTCCAGGTGGAAGTCGTGGCCCAACAAGAAACCGAACAGCTCAGCCGCATCCTGATCAGCGCCGCTCTCAGCCGCGCGGTCAGCAGCATCGCCGAGCTCGGCGTTGCCGATCTCATCCAAACCGGCCGGCCGCAGCCCGTCGAACATCTCGCCCACGCCAGCAAAACGCATGAGCCGTCGCTCTACAGAATTCTCCGCTTCCTGGCCAGCCACGGCCTTTTTCAGGAAACCGGGAATCGCCACTTTGACCACACGCCGCTTTCGGCTGCTTTGCGCAGCGACGCCCCAGGCTCCTACCGCGCGGGCGCGCAACTGTTCCACCACCTGTTTGCCGCGTGGGACGGCTTGCATTACTCCATTCAAACGGGCGAGCCCGGTTTCAACAAAGTTTTCGGCGCACCTGTTTTCGACTACATTCAGGCGCACCCGGAAATGGGCCCTATCTTCGACGCCGGCATGACCTCCTTGAACAACTATGAAACCTCCTCCATGCTGGACGCCTACGATTTCAGCGGCATAAATGTCCTGGCCGATATCGGCGGAGGCAACGGCTCGCTCCTCTCCGCCGTGCTCGCGCGCTATCCCAACATGAAGGGGATCCTGTTCGACCTGGGCCACGTGGTTGGGCGGGCGAAGGAGAAGTTGAAAGCCGCAGGCTTGGCCGAGCGCTGCAGCGTAATCGAAGGCAGCTTTTTCGAGAGCATCCCCGCCGGAGCCGGCGCCTACCTCTTCCGACACATCATTCACGATTGGACCGACGAACAGTGCATCCAGATCCTCGGCCACTGCCGCCAAGTGATTCCCGCCAATGGCAAGCTGCTGATCGCGGACTGCATAGTTCCCGCCGGCAACGCGCCGTCCCTGTCCAAAGACATGGACATGACGATGCTCACCTTCCCCGGCGGCCAGGAACGTACCGAAGCCCAGTTCCGGTCACTGCTGAAAGCATCCGGTTTCGAACTCAAGTCCATCACGCCCACAACAACAGCGATCCATGTGGTGGAAGGAAAACCAGTCTGAGCGTCGCCGCGGAAGGTCTCCGACGCGGACTCCTTTCTCATCGAGAAGCCGCCCGACGTTGGTGCTGATCGCGAGCGACAAATTCGATTCGCGCTCGACTCGATAGCAAACGCCAGCAGCACCGTGGAGAGAAGCGCCGACAATGGAAGCCGTGGACTGGCGGCATCTCTTCGTCCGGCTGGGGTGGGACAGGTGTGATCTGGCCTTCTAAGCTACTACCAGGCGGGAGCGCATTCCTTGCTGCCGGTAAACCCCGCGCCGCATAATGGTGGCGCTGCGCGCGGTTGTCCCAGGAGGACTCTACATGCCTGCAATAAAATTATCCGATGCGGAAGTGACGGAACGTCTGAGCCGCGCGAAAGGTTGGACCCTTGTCGACGGCAAGCTGCACCGCGCGTTTGAGTGCAAGGACTTCGTCGCCGCCTTTGGCAACATGACTCGAGTGGCGCTAGTGGCCGAAGCGATGAACCATCATCCCGAGTGGTTCAATGTCTGGAACAAAGTGGTGATCGACCTGAATACCCACAGCGTGAAGGGCATCAGCGATCTGGATTTCAAGCTGGCGGCGAAGATCGATCAAATTTTCGGAGCGTGAGGCGCGGGCCAGCTAGAAGCGTGCTCCGAACGACAAGGCCGATCTTCCACATAAAGCGAAAGCCGCGATCCTTGAACCTGTTTGTGAGATAACCTGTATTTAATGACCGGTGCCCCTTACCCCCAGCAAGGCTCGCGGCGCGGGCTGTTCATTTTCTTGCGGTGGGCGGCAGCGCTCGCTATTCTTGGTGTTCTGCTGCATTTTCTTCCGCTTGCGCCGATGCGCGCGGCGATTGCGCGAGTACCTCCCTCCCGTTTTCTGGCGGTTCTTCTGGGCTACCTTCTCGCGCACAGCCTGGGTATCGCCAAGTGGCGGATGGTAGTGAACGCAGCGGGCGCGGAGCTGGATTTCGCTACGAGCGCGCAGTGCTACACGGGGGGACTGTTCGGAACGCTTTTTCTGCCGTCGATCGTCGGGGGCGACGTGATTCGTCTGGCGGTGGGTCTTCGCCGTAGTCCGAAACCTGCCGCGGTGCTAGCGGGCAACCTGGTGGACCGTTTTCTTGACGTCGCAGCACAAGCTGGACTGGCACTGGTGGGACTCAGCCTGTTGTCGGACTCCGTTCCGGAGCAGTTTGAAGAAACCGTGGAAAATGGGTTGCTGTGGGCGGCGGGCGGAGTGGTGGTGCTGTTTGCAACTGCAATTCTGCTGCGCCGAAGACTCTTGAGCGGCCGCTCCGTTCGTTTTCGCCGACGGTTGGCGCGGCTGCGGCATGCGGTTCGCAGTGTCTCGCGTCGACGGCATGTGTTGGTTCTCGGCTGGCTGGCTGGGACATTGATCCAAACAGTATTCTTGCTGCTAACCGCGAGGACTGCCATGTATTGCGGGTTGGTTTTGCCGCTGCGCGTGTGGCTGTTCGCCTGGCCGCTGGCAAAACTTGCGGCCGTCCTTCCGCTGACGCAGGGCGGAATCGGAGTGCGCGAAGCAGCGCTGGTGGCCCTCCTGGCCCCCTTCGGTGCGCCCGGGCATCTGGTACTGGCAGCAGGACTTATTTGGGAAGGTATCATTATCGCCGGCGGGCTGATCGCTGGCGCCACCGCCTTTCTCTTGCGTCGCGCGGAAGCTCCCCGTCAAATCACGTAGCGCAATCGCACCTGGAACGCAGACTCCCCTTGACTATCTCCCACACTGCGCGACAATAGACCCACCCCCTTCCTGTTTGTTCGTTTACCAGAGGACTGTCCTCTCCAGTCTCGATACGTGGTGCTTTGCGACGAGGATTCGCATGGGCTGGGCTGTCGACGGCCAGGCGTCGCCGCAAGCTCCGCCGAAAATGAGGCCAGAGCATGACCCAGAGAAAACTTCGCATTTTGCTAGCGGAAGGCAACCCCAGCGAGACCGCCGAGACCCTGCGGACCCTCTTTCCGGAGTCTGCCGGGGGGCTGTTGCTAACCGTTGTTTCCAGCTTGGCCACGCTGATCCCTACCGTCAAGGTGGTCGATCCCGAAATCATTCTTCTGGATCTAACGCTCAGCCTTCGCGATCCGCTGGATGCGGTACGCATCGTCCACCGGTCCGCGCCCGGTATTCCGCTGGTGGTCCTTGCCGAGCCCACGCAGAAACAGTATGCAGCGCAGAGCCTGAGCGAGGGCGCCATGGACTATATGTTGAAAGGGTTCATCGATTCGCGCACCCTCGATCGGGTCTTACGGGGAGCGCTGGAACGCAACACCTTCGAAGGGTTGGCCGATCTTCTTCGCGATCCCATCACAGGTCTATACACGCGCGATGGTCTGGTGACCCTTGGTACGCGCTGTCAGGAAGAGGCGCAGCGCACCGGGAGGACGCTGGTCCTGCTGTGCGTGCTTTTCGAGAATTTACAAACGCTCCGCGACGGGTTTGGTCCTGGCGCCGCGGAACGCGCGCTGCTGGAGCTGGCTGAGGTTCTTGCCGGCACCTGCCGCCGCAGCGACCTTGTCGCACGGCTCGGCGAAGCGCAGTTTGCGCTGCTGGCGGTGGATGCCGATGCTCCCACGGCGGTTCTAATCCGCAAACGAATAGAAAGAAGTTTGGCGACTCAGAATGAGACGCGCTCGCCTTGGGGACCGATTGACTTGCGTATGTGTTCCGGAGTGTGGTCCGGCAAAGACGGCAGAGCCTTCGGCGCCTTCTTGGATTCGGTGGAAGTGAACCTGCGGCTGATTCCCCAGGAAGAAGTACTGCAGAGTCTGGTGCAGGACGGCGTAGCCGCTAACCGGTGAAGCACAATGAATCGCGCGGTGCAATGCTCGGAGAGTTTCGGGGAGACCAGCGCGGTGGTCAAGGTCGTTCCAAGTCTGGCGTTTCGCGCGGACACGGGAACACTCGCCAATCATGAGGCCAAAGGAGTTTCGCGGTGAAATCGGAAACCCTGGAAGAAATTCACGCGCCGCTGGGCACCAGGCCTTTGCGGGCACTACTGCTCGAAGATTCGCCTGATGATGTCGAACTGGTGTTATTGCAATTGTCGGAAGCTGGGTTTTGCGTGGAGCACACCCTGGTGGAGACCCAGGCGCAATTTCGCTCTGCGCTGGCAGAGAAGGACTACGACGTGGTCCTGAGCGACCACCGGCTGCCGAGCTGGAACGGGCTCGACGCCTTTCATGAACTTCGCAGCGCCGGGAAAGATATACCTTTTCTGCTGATCACCGGCACGATAGGCGAGGAAGCCGCGGTGGAATGCATCAAGCGAGGCATTACCGACTACATCCTTAAAGATCATCTCTCGCGCCTGCCCATGGTGTTGACGCGGGCGTTGACGGACAAGGCTCTCCGCGACGAGAACGCACGCGCTCACGAGGCCTTGCGGATCTCCGAAATTCGCAATCGAGACCTGGTCGAGAATGCTGTCTACGGCATCTTCCGGGTTTCCGCGGACGGAAGCTTTCTATACGCCAATCCTGCGCTGCTGCGCATCGTGGGCTGCCCGGACGCGGACGACCTGAAAACCTTGAATCTGGCTACCGACGTCTTCCGTTTTCCCGAACAGTACGCGCAACTTATGGCTGCGAGCCGCGAACAGGGCCAGCTTCACGGCGCGGAAGCGGAGTGGCGCCGGCGCGACGGCGGAATCATTGCGGTACGCCTGCATTTGCGCTGGCTGTCCAGCACGGACCATCCGGACGCACTGGAAGTGATCGCGGAAGACGTGACCGAGGTGCGCGCGATGGAACGGCGGTTGCGCCACTCGCAGAAATTCGAAGCCATCGGCCAGCTTGCTGGGGGCATCGCGCACGACTTTAACAATGCCATCGGCGCGATACTCGGATGGGCCGAACTCGGCTTCGATCAGAACCGCAGCACCCCACAGGTCGCGGAGCGTTTCAGCCGGATCCGCGAGCAAGCGGAGCGCGCCGCGGCTTTGACGCGGGAACTGCTGGCATTCTCCCGGCGCCAGGTGCTGCAGCCGCGCGCGGTGGATCTCAACAACGTAACCAGCGGCTTGGTCAGTTTTCTCGACAAGATCATCGGGAAGCAAGTCGAACTCAAGCTCCAGCAAGCGCCGCTGGATTCCGTGAAAGCCGATCCCGCGCAGATCGAGCAGGTATTGATGAATCTCTGTCTGAATGCCCGGGACGCCATGCCGGAGGGCGGCCGGCTAGTCATCGAAACCGAGATGGTCGAGCTCGATGAAACGTACTGCCGATTTTATCCTCAGGTAGCGCCGGGGCGCTACGCGGTGATCTCGGTATGCGACACCGGGACCGGCATGGACGTGGAAACGCGCGAACGAATCTTCGAGCCGTTCTTTACCACCAAGGAGCGCGGCAAGGCCACGGGGATGGGCCTGGCGACGGCGTACGGCATCGTGAAGCAGCATGGTGGATTCATCCACGTGTACAGCGAGCCGTCGCATGGCAGCCTGTTTCGCGTATATTTACGGGCGACGGATGGAGAGGCGGCGGACGGAGCCCCCGCGAAGGCGCTTGCGCCGTGTCAGGCGGAAATGCATGGCACCGAAACCATTCTTCTTGCCGACGACCATGAATCCATCCGCGAGATGTCCCGGCAGACGCTGGTCGGCCTGGGTTACCGGGTGCTTTCTGCTTGTGACGGCGAGGAAGCGTTGCGGCTTTGCGAACACGAAAAGCCCGCGCTGGCGATCCTCGATGTGATCATGCCGAAGCTCGGGGGCGCCGCGACAGCTGCCAGGCTCGCGAGCCGTTTTGCGACGTTGCCGGTTTTGTACACGAGCGGATATTCAGCCAACTCCGACGGCGTGCCTGCCTGCGACGCCAGGACTCGGTATCTCCAGAAGCCTTACAGTCCCACGACACTTGGGCGCCTGGTGCGGCAGATACTTGACGAGCCAAAAGCGCAACCCCTGCCTGTCGACGAAAAGTGAGTTCCGGCGCCATCGTTTGAAGCCAGATTCTTGCCCACCGCAGCATTTTCATGATTGGCGGGCCACGCCACGGATTTTTTTCCACGCCGGTATAATGTCTGGATTGGAGCGTGGAACAAGGCTATGCCTTCTGGACTGCACTGGAACGAATTCGATCTGCTGACTTTCGATTGTTACGGGACGCTAGTGGATTGGGAAGCGGGAATTCTGGACGTGCTGAAACCCTGGGCTTCGGCGAATGCCGTTGCAGCAAGCCCCGAAAAATTGTTGACGGCGTTTGGAAATGCGGAGAGCGCGGTGGAACACGAGAGGCCGCAAGCGCTGTACCGGGATGTCTTGCGGGAGGCGATGGGACGGATTGCCGCGAGTTTTGGGAAGACGGCGCGAATGGAGGAACGCGAGGCGCTGGGACGCTCGGTGGGCGACTGGCCAGTGTTCGCCGATACGGTGGAGGCGCTCCGCACGTTAAAGAATTGGCACAAGCTGATGGTGGTGTCGAACGTAGACAGGGAGTCCTTCGCTCGGACAGCGCCGAAGCTAGGTGTGGCGCTAGACGGTATCGTGAGCGCCGAAGAAGTGGGTGCCTACAAGCCGGACCGGAGGATGTTCGACCGGGCGCTGGCCGTGGCGCGCGATTGGGGCATTCCGCCGCAGCGGATCCTGCACGTGGCGCAGAGCCTGTTCCACGATATTGAACCCGCGAAGAGATTAGGCTTGCATACGGTGTGGGTGGATCGGCGTAGGGGCAGGCCGGGCGGAGCCACCCCGAAGGCCAGCGGAGATGACGTGCCTGACTTGCGGGTGACGTCGCTTGGTGACTTGGTGGCACTGGAGCGTGGCCGACGTGGCGCTGAGGGGGAGAGGGGAGTCTAGTTGGATTTGGCGAGTGTGTTAAAAGTGCACATTATGCGGCATGAGCAGTCGTGAAGTCAGCCAGCGCCCACGAGAAGACGGCAGGTATGAGTGGCGCACGAGGGCAGTCGCGAGCAGTTCAAGCACAGTACGAGAAAGGAAAGAGTTACCGTGCCGCATCCGGTCCGTGACATCCCGATTGGCATGCTTAAAAGGCATGTCACACCCACGGGATTAGGGCTTAGTGGCATCCTTCACGGGGGTTTCGGGCGCGGCTGACGACTTGGTGTACACGATCTTCTTGGTTCCGGCCTCGCAGGTCCCCACCACTTTGCCTTCCGTGTCGGTGTCCTTTGCCACGATTTCCAGGGTGTATCCCTTCACGCCTTTCGCGTCGAGCTTCTTGGTGATTTCATCCTTCAGCTCTTCACAGGGCTTTGCCCCTTGTGCGTGAGCGGGCAGCGAAACAAACAACAGAACGCCAATTGCTGGCAAGAGTTTCATGGTGTGATCTCCGCGGCGGGGGCCAGATTCTAAACGGAGGATAGCATGTGGTCGGCACATGCGGCGGCCCACTGCTCGGCGTCGGGTGCTTAAGAGATACGGGATAGGTTTCCGTCTCGGCTAACGGACAAGCACAGTATCAGCAGGCCGATCTGAACATCGGCCAGTACAGAATCTCGGAGCGAGCACCGCGTGCCGCCCCCACGGGGAGAACCAATCGGGGACAGTCAGGTCGAGGAGGCCGGGAATAGGAGCGGCCGTCGCAGATCTTGTACTTGCCGTACTTCTTGCGAGCGTGGTTGCCCCAGTGCGGTTGGGTGCCGTCGAGGTCGGTGAAGCCGTATTCGCCAGCCCAGGAACGGAAGACGCGACCGGTCCTTTATCACTCCGGTGTCTGACCCATGGCCTCGATCATTTCGTCGCGTGCCTGGATGTAGTCCAATTGCGACTGCAGCAGCAGAGTTTTTGCGTCCAATTCGCGAGCCGCCGCGGTCTCGGCCTGGGACCGGAGCGCGGCGCCTTCCTGCACCTGCTGGGTGAAAACGCGGCGCGATTCCTGGCGGAGGGTCATAAGCTCGTCGGAAACTTTCACCATCTGCCGGGTGCGTTCCAGCTTATTGTAGGCCGCTTGTACGCGGAACTCGACTTCTTCCTTCACCCGGGCGAGATTCTCCTCGGCCTGGGCCAACTGGGCCTTATGCTCTCCGATCGCGGCGTTCCTCCTGCCCCCGTCAAAAAAATCGTAGCCCAGGTGGACGCCGAAGGTCCCGAAATTACGCGCCAGAAACGGGACATTGTCCTGGTAGCTGTAGCGAGCGAACGCCTCAACCTCCGGCAGATACTGGCGCTTGGCCAGCCGCACGGCTGCCAACGCCTTGTCGATTTCCGCGCGTGCTTCGACGATCTCGGGATGCGATTGAAGCGCGGCGGTCAAGCACTCTTGGCGCTCGCAGACTTCCCCCACTTGCTGGACGGCGGCGTCCAGCACGAGGGGGGTAGTTAGTGGCAGACCGATAGCATCGTCAAGTTGCATGGTCAGATCCGAAAGTTGCAATTCCGTGGAAAGAGCATCCTGTTTCGCCTCCAAAGACTGCGCCCGGCTCTCGATGGCCTCTTCTTCGAGGGTACTGCCATATTTGACCTGGGCCAGCCGCTCGCTTTGCAGCGTCTCGTTGGCTCGAATTTTGGCTTGCGCCGCCTCACGATGTGCTTGAGCGATTAAAACGCGGTAGTAGAGCTGATGAACTCGGAGGGCGACCGCATTTTCCGTTTGACGAGCCTTGTCTCGCGTGGCGTTGAGTTCCGCGGCAGCGATGTCGTTGGCGGGCTTGATTTTCAGGAGTTCGGTCAGCGGCTGGGTCAGCGACGTGCCACTGGTGAGGAACGTGTGGCCCCCTTGGTTCAGGATCACGGACCGCGAAGGGAGGGGGATTCCCCCGAGGGTACCCAGGCTTCCTTCGGGAATGCCGATGAATTGCGTGTCGGTGACCCTCAGGACGTTGCTGTCATTGCGGAGTATGGGGAAGTAGGCGCTGCGCACGACGTCCTTGGCATGCTCTTTCTCCTCGACCTTGTACCCGGCGATGCGCACAACGTGATTGTGTTTCAGGGCGAGCTGCACCGCCTCCGGGAGGGTAATGCGGCGAGCAGCAGGCGATTCCGCTTCCTGGGCTGCCAGGGTCACGGAGCAAAACGCCGACAGGAGAGCGCAAAGGAAAACGGTGCGTGAGTTCATGATTTTGTCCCTTGGGTTGCAGAGGTTTCCCCATCCTGGAAGCCAAGTTCCCGGTAGTTCAGAGGGGCCTTCCGTAGCAGAACGATCAACAGGAGAGCCACGACACAGGCCCAGGCCACTAGATGAAATCCGTCAATAAATGTCAGCGTGTACGCTTGCAGCCGAACCCGGCCGCTGATTAGTCCTACGGCGCGGCCCGTTGCTGCGGGCAGCCCAGCAGACTTGGCGTAGAGCCCAGCTGTGAGCTGCCCCAGTGCCGCGTCATCGATCCAGTTGCCTTGCTGCACGTGAAGTCCCAGCAAGTTCGAATGGAGTTGCTCTCGCACGGCGATGAAGTGGGCCATGAAGGCAACTCCCAATTGTCCGCCCAACAAGCGGACTATGTGAAAGAAGGCAGAGAAGGTTAGGGCGGCTTGTGGTTTCGAAAGACCCCCGGAGAAAATAGCCTGCAGAACTATGGTGGAAACCAAACCAACGAAAGCAAACGATTGGCCCACGCCCATGAGCAGTTCCGAGCGGTAAAAGTCCGGCGCCGACCACGCACTGGTGTAGCCGGCGTTCAGCCACGCGGCCATGGCCATGGACGCGAAACCCGCGGCCATCAAGAGGCGCGAGTCCAGACCTTGTAGGAGCAGCAACGCCGCGACAATCGCAATCAGCAGTTGTGGTGCGGCAGTCCAAATTACCGCCGGCCCGATCTGGCTGGCCTCAAAGCCGTGAATCGACAGTGCCTGAGGGACGAGCAAGACGGTGGCCAGGAGGCAGAAGCGAAATAGAATTAGGGCGATGGAGAGGAGCAGCGTGTTCCACTTCCGCAGGAACGGCAGGTCGATGAGCGGGTTTGGACTTCGCAGACGGCGCACCAGCGAGCCCAGCAAGAAAACCACTCCGCCGCAAAACAGCGCGTTAAAGAGTCCGGAACGCCGCCAATCGAGCCTTTGGCCCTGGTCGAGAGCCGCGAATAGCATGGCGAATCCCGCGCTGGCATAAAGAAATCCGGCGAAGCTGGGTGCGGCCCCGCCTTTCTTTGCCGAAGGCGAAGCGGGGATTCCGTAATAGATGCAGGCCAGCATGAACGGCGTGAGCAGAGCGGAATTCCAGAACATCCATTGAAACCCCAGATGCTCGCGATACCAGCCATACAGGGAAGGGGCGACGTTAACGGCTCCATCCACGGAGGTGGCATACAGCGCCAGCGTGAAGGGAAGAAACCGCAGTGGGATGTTTCGCAGCGCGAAGGTGAGGGTGAGCGGATAGAAAGTTCCGGACGTCAGCCCCGCCAGCACCAATGCGGTGATGAGCAAGCTGTAGCCGTGGACCAGGGGCAGCAGCAAGCACACGAGCGTGAAGCAACTCCCGGCAATCATCAGGACGCGGCGAGGCCCCAGCAATCCGCCAAGGTAGACAGTGAAAGGGCCGATGAACATCAGCGCGATGTTGAAAGCGCTGCCGATCCAGGCGCCCTCATCAAAGCCGATGCCGAGACTGCCCTTGAGGTCGGCGGTGCCCAGAGTGAGCAGGCGGCCGGCGAGGGTCACGATTCCGGCGCCCATGACCACGCCCAAAATACCAATCAACGGGCTATGCGAAATCTCCGACGGCAAAACCCCGGCAATGGCCCTGGCGACTTGTACCGGTGTTGGCGGGTGTAGAACTGCGGCTTGGGAGGCCATCGTAATTCTCCGGCTACTGAGCCGTTCGGACGGTGGCGGTGACGGAAAGCCCAGGACGCAATTGCGCGGCGTAAGCGGTGTCGTCGAGCGCAATCTTGACGGGAATCCTCTGCACCACCTTGGTGAAATTTCCGGTGGCGTTGTCGGGCGGGAGCAGGGCGAATTGCGAGCCACTGGCGGGCGCGATCTCCAGGACTTTACCGTGCGCTACTTTTCCCGGATAGGTATCGATGCGGATTTCGGCAGGATCCCCAACCTTCATGTGGGTGAGCTGGGTCTCGCGATAATTGGCTTGAACCCACTTGCTCTCGGCGACAAAGGTCAAGATCTGCGTTCCCGGAGAAACCAGTTGGCCGGGCCGCACTTGTCTCTCCCCCACCGTACCGTCTGCGGGCGCGTGTATCTTGGTGTATGACAGATTGACCTGCGCGACCGTGAGCGCCGCCTCCTTGGCGTGAAGGTCCGCGAGCAGTTGCTGATCTTGCGATTCGAGGACCGCCTTGGCGCGCCGCTCGGCGTCGACGCCTATCTCATTGCTGCGTAAGGCCGTTCTGGCCTGTTCGAGGTCGGCCTCGCGGCTGGCGGCTTGCGCCGCGAGCCGCTGCTCGTCCGCGATTGCCCCCTCGACGCGCTGCTGGGTTGTGGCGTGGGTCGCCAGCAGGGCCTCTTGGCGGGCGCGTTCCGCGCGCGTGCGAACCACATCGGCCTGAACCGCCTCTTTGCCGGCCTGTGCCGCGGCGATCTGCGCTTTGGCCTGATCGATTCCCGAAAGCGCCTTTTGAATCCGCGTATCTTGCAGCTCTCGTTGCTTTTGGTTGTTGTGAATCGCCGCTTTGGAAGCTTCCACCGCTGCCCGGGCCTGTGCCAGCTGCGCCTGGTAGTCGTCGTCCTGAAGCTCAACGAGGAGATCTCCCGCATGCACCTTTTGGAAATCGGTCACCTTCACGTTACGGACGATGCCAGGCACCTTGGTGCTGAGCGGGGTTAGGTCGCCGCGGACAAAGGCGTCATCCGTTGCCTGTTCGATTCGGCCGCCTTCCCAGGCATTCCAGTCTCTGGTGATGGTGATCGCCACTGCCGCCGCCAAAACCAGCACCAAAGCGGGGGTTGCGTATTTCAGCCAAGGCCAACGAGCTTTTGGCTGAGGGGGAGCGTGCTCGGGCTCACCGGCCGGCGGGGGTGCCGGCGGCGTGATGCGAGCGGGAGTCGAAGCAGAAGCCATGGTCCATCTCCTCGGGTGCCAACCCCTTATTTGGGAAGGCGATGTGGCTCGCGAGCATACCTCAGAAAACCTTGCTCTGCGATATGGGTCACTCCCAGCCGGGTAGATGACGGTGTGGGGCCCTTCGAGCGCGTAGACTTGGTTGCCGTTGGACGAGCGAGGCTAAACCGGGATTAAAACCAATCGGGGAAGATCAGGTCGATGAGGCCGGGGACCCAGTAGGAATAAAAGCGGTCGTCGCAGATCTTGTAGTTTCCGTACTTCTTGCGGGCGTGGTTGCCCCAGCGGGGCTGGGTGCCGTCGAGGCCGGTGAAGCCGTATTCGCGGGCCAGGGCCCAGGAGCTAAAGACCCGGCCAGTCTTCTTGTTCACTTGGGGATCGGCTGCCAGCGCTACCACGGCGCGGCCTATGTACCTGGGTGATTCGGAGACCATGAAATCCGCTGGGGCGTCATTCTGATCCTTCGAGTTTACATTCGCGTTTTTCTTGTTCCCGGCTTCTTTCCAGTCGGCCTCGGTGACGCCAAAATGGTCGAGTACCGCCTCCGAACGCAAGAAGCCCGGAGTTACGGCCACGGCAGCGATATTTCGCTTGCGCAACTCGCGAGACATGGCGAAGGCCAGGCGGATTACGGAAATCTTCACTAAGTCGTAGAAAAGATTGCCGCGGTAGTAAAAAGCATCGCCGTCGGTGATTTCGAAGATAATTCCGCGGCTTCTGCTCTTTGTGCCTTTTCTCCCTGAACCCACGATCAGCGGAACGGCGTAGTGGGAAGTGATGATGTGCGAATGGACCGCCTGCTTGAGCATTTGCAGGCCGTTCTCGAGGTTACAGGTCCAGAAGGGTTTGCCGAATTCGGTGAGGGCGTCGCCGCCCCAGACGTCATTGACCAGGATGTCGAGTCTCTTGTGGCGGTGCTTGATGGCGGCGACCAGTTTTTTCACTTCAGACGGCTGGGTGTGATCCACTCTGACAGGAATGCCGCGGCCGCCGGCGGCGGTGACTAGTTCCGCGGTCTCTTCGATGGTTTCGGGACGCCCGGGAGTGGAGCGACGTCCCCGGGTTCGTTTTCGTGAACTGCGGCCGGTGCAGTACACCGTGGCTCCCGCCTCGCCCAGCGCGATGGCGATGCCCCGGCCGGCGCCGCGGGTGGCTCCGGCTACCAGCGCGATCTTGCCTTGCAATGCCTTCTTCGGCACTTTCTTGGGCACTTGCACCATTCCCATCACCGGCGCACATACTATCAGAGGCGCGTGGTGAACTGCCGGAAGCCGAGCGAGCCTCGTGGCGTGCCTGGGGCGGCAGGCATCAATCGCCAAACTAAAGGAACGGAACCTTTTCCACCGTTCCCCGTCCTCTACGGTATGAATTTCCCAAACTTCCTCAATTATCTACGCACCACTCTACGAACCACCTTTCGGCAGATGAAGCGCAATCCGGGGTTTTTCGCGGTGGCGGTGGTGGCGCTGGCCCTGGGGATTGGCGCGAATACCGCCATTTTCAGCGCCGTCGAGGCACTGCTGATCCGGCCGCTGCCTTACGCCGAGCCGAGCCGCCTGGTGATCGTGTGGGAAGACGCGTCGTTTGTTGGGTTTGCGCTGAACACGCCGGCGCCGGCGAATTATGCGGACTGGCGGGCGCAGAACCAGGTGTTCACCGATATGGCGGCGACGCGGTTTATGAGCGCCAGCTTGACCGGGGATGGTGCTCCGGAACAACTGTCTGGGCGGCAAGTGACGCCGAACTTTTTTGACGTGCTGGGGGTGCAGCCGGAGTTGGGACGGCCGTTCACCGACGAGGAAGACAAGGCGCACAGCCCGGTGGTGGTGCTGAGCTATCACCTGTGGCAGAGGCGCTTTGGCGGAAACCAGGGGGTGGTGAATCGGGCGATCCTGTTGAATGGCGTGCAGACGAAGGTGCTGGGAGTGATGCCGAAGGCGTTCTTCTTTCGGGAGCGGGATGTGGACTACTGGGCGCCAACATCGTTTACGCCGGAGCAGTGGGCGCGAAGGCAATCGCATTACCTGAACGTGGTAGCGCGGATGAAGCCTGGAGTGACACGCGCGCGGGCGCAGCAGGATATGGATAGGGTCGCGAAACAGTTGCAGCAGCAGTATCCAGAATCGAACGCGAAATTAGGCGTGGTGGTGTCCCTGCAGGAAGATTTCGCGGGCGACGCCAGGAACGGGCTGGTAGTGCTGCAGGTGGCGTCGATCTTCGTGTTGCTGATTGCCTGTTCGAATCTGGCGAATTTGCTGTTGGCACGGTCGACGGCCAGGAAGCGGGAGATTGCTGTGCGGATCGCGCTGGGGGCCAGCCGCGGGCAGATCGCCGGACAACTGGTGACCGAGAGTTTGCTGCTGTCACTGACTGGCGGGCTGCTGGGATTGTGGATCGGGCAAGTGTGCTGGAGCGTGTTTGGCGGGCTGATACCCACGCAGGCGGGGGCGAACGGGTTCCGTATCGATGGGCATGTTTTGCTGTTTACCGCGGCGATCTCCGTTGCGGCGGGGATTTTGTTCGGGCTGGTGCCGGCGTTGCGAGCGACCGATGTGTCGCTGCAAGAGACGCTGAAAGAAGGCGGGCGCGGCGGCGAATCACGAAGCGGATTGCGGCTGCGCGATGGATTGGTGGTGGGGCAATTCGCGTTCGCGTTTGCGCTATTGGCGGGTGCCGGGCTGATGATTCAGACCATATGGAATCTGCGGAAAGTGGACCTGGGATTCCGGAAGGATCACCTGCTGACGATGGCGGTGCGACTGCCGACGACGAAGTATGACTCGGATGAGAAGCGGCGCGGCTTTTACCGGGAGGTGGTGGAAGGTGTGCGCGCCTTGCCGGGCGTCAAAGGGGCCGCGTTCGCCTCGGACGCACCGTTTACGTCGGAAGGAGATACGGAGAGCTATCTGGTGGAAGGCGAACCGCCGCTCTTGCCGGGGGAGATGAACGACGGGCTGTGGCGGGAGGTTACGAACGGGTACCTGCAAACGGTCGGGGCCACGCTGCTGGAGGGACGGCTGTTCGACGACCGCGACCGGGCCGATGGATTGCTGGTCGTGGTCGTCAACGAGTTTCTCGCCAAGCGGCATTGGCCGGGACAGAGCGCGATCGGAAAACGGATTCGTTTCGACGACGAGAAACAGCCGCTGCGTACCGTCGTGGGAGTGGTCAAGGACATTCGCGAACGTGGATTGCTGTTCGATATGAAGCCCGCGATATACCTGCCATTCACGCAAAACCTGGTGGAGCGCTCTGCGTACCTGGTGGTGCGTACGGCGGAGGATCCCGGGAGCACGCTTATGGCCGTGGAAGGAGCGGTGTGGTCGGTAGACGCGCAACAGCCGGTCAGCGAGGTTCGTACCATGGACCAGTTGATGGAAGAAAATGTGGCCGACCGGACGCGGCCGATGATTCTGCTTGGAGTGTTTGCGGGGCTGGCGCTGGTGCTGGCCTGTATTGGCGTATATGGTGTGCTTGCTTATGCGGTGGCGCAGCGGACCCGGGAAATCGGAGTGCGCATGGCGTTGGGGGCGCCACCGGCGGATGTCACCAGGATGATTTTGGAACGAGGGCTCAAGCTGAGCGGAATTGGATTGTTGGCCGGTGCTGCGCTGGCGACGGGGCTCAGCTTTCTGTTGCGCGCTCTGCTGTTTGGCGTGACTCCCGCTGCGCCGTTGGTGTACGTGGGAGCGGCGGGGTCGTTAGTGCTGGTGGCGACGGCGGCGTGCGTGGTTCCCGCGCTCCGTGCGGCGCGCGTGGACCCCATGGTGGCGCTGCGCGACGAATAAGCGCTGCAGGCTTGTGTATTTCCTTCGCTGTACGGGCAGGCAGGTTTCGGTGAAGCACAGAATCGACCCACGCTGCCGCGAGGGTGGGGATTGCGCCTACACTGATTAGTAGCAGTGAGGCGGAGCAAAATGAGACGCACAACTATTCTAGGATTGGTTTTTTGGGTGGGGCTTTTCACGGCGCGCACGGTTTTGGCCGACCCGCAAAGCAAGGCATCAGGAACGCTGACTGGCGTGGTGATTGGCCCAGACGACAAGCCGGTGGCGCACGCGGTGATCACCTATCAATCCTCCGGAGGAAGCGCGCCGCACGCGGTGCATGCGGACGCCAAGGGACGCTTTACGATCTCCAAGCTGCGATCCGATGCCTATGAAGTGCGGGCGTCAGGCCGAGGGGTGTTCAGCGAATGGGAGAAGGATGTGTTCGTGCGATCGGGCAAGACCAAGGAAGTCACGCTGCATTTGATCTACGCGAAGGAAATACCACCGGCATATACCGCGACGCGGACTTACGAAGGTAACAGCAACCACTAGACCGTTGCGGAGGAATGCGCGGGCGTTCTCGGCCTCATAGGAAGCATCGTGCCAGTTTGGACTCCGGGCGGGGCAAGCCCCGGCCCCTACAAAGGATCCAACAAACTCATCCATGACGCGAGATACGCGGGTTAGTTGGTCAGCAGTTGGCGGAGCGCGTCGAGATCTTCGGGAATGACATCGGAGACGGCGCACATTTCCATTCCACCTTTGCGCCAATCGATCCAATGATAGCCGAGCTGCGTGCCGGACTGCGCCGTGGCGTCACGCTCGGTGGTGGGCCAGACGAAAACGTTGATCAGATGTTTTCGGCGGGCGTAGACCAGGACGGCGACGGTGCGGCCGTGAACTACGTCCAGGCGGCCTCCTTGCAGCGGGAAACCCTGGCCTGCAAAATCCTGCACCGGAGGCGCGAAATCGAGCTTGCCATCGAACCAGGGTTTCACGGTGTGCTGATCGGTGGAAATGACGTCCTCGAGATGGCCGGGCTGGAGCGAGCGCACATGGGCATCGACGATTTCTGCGGCATACGAGGCTTCGGAGTTTACGCGCAGGCCCGGGATGAGCCTCCAGGTGAGGAAGCCGACGAGCAGAAAAGCGGCAGCGGCGGCCAGCCAGCGCCAAGACGCGGTGCGCACCGCGATCGGAATCGGGGCGGGAACGGCGGCGACGCCGATGCCGGCGCGCACCCTTTGACGAAGAGTCGCCGGCGCGCGCTCGTAGAGACCGCTGCTTTGCAGCGCGGCGTGCAGATTTTCTTGGGCCTCCAGGGCTGTGACGCACTCCGCGCAGGAAACCAGGTGGCGCTCGAAGTCGGCGGCGCGCGCGGCGTCCAATTCCCCATCGAGGTAGCCGTGGAGGACGGATTGGGTGAGGTCACAGCTCACGTTTCGCCTCCTGATTTTTGAGGGGATCGGCTTGGGTCAGGGCGCGCTGCAACCGCTGCCGGGCACGGGCTAGCGTGGACATCACCGTGCCGATGGGCACGGAGGTGACCGCGGCAATTTCCTTGTAGGAGCAGCCTTCCAGTTCGCGGAGAACGAGGACCTCGCGAAAACGCGGAGGAAGGTCTGCCAGTGCGCGGGTGAGGCGTTCGCGATTGTCTCCAGCGATCGCCAGCGTTTCGGGATTCGCGCCGGATTGCGGGTACAGCCCTTCGTCGAATTCAGTGGATAGTTCCAAGGGGCGATTCTTCTCCAGCCACGTGTAGCAAGTGTTCCGGACAATCTGCAGGACCCACGCGCGGGCGTCGCCGCCGTGAAACCCGCGAAAGAAGCGGAAGGCGCGCAGCATGGCATCTTGGGTCACATCCTCGGCATCCGCGCGGCCGTGCAACAGCCAGCGGGCCAGGTTAAATGCGGCGTCAAGATGCGGCAGCACGAGCTGCTCGAAGCGCACCTGGTCATGCGAATCCAACACGTCCGAACCTTCCTGCTGGCCACCCGAACTCAAGTGTAAGACCGTCCGTGAAGGGATTTTATTCCCGATGTCCCATTTTCTATAACGAATTAAAAATGAGAGAAAGCTGGAATAACCAGGCAGGGGCACTGGTCTACACAAACGAAACACGTCCCGGAGCGGCGTGGGCACCCTGGATCCACCAAACTCTCGCCGCTCCGTTCCTTTGCTAAGTGGTTTTGAGGATGCAAGAGGGCGATTCGATGAGGGACGTGACGGAGAGAATGATGACGAAGAAAGCGAAAGACGAGATTCTGCACGATCACAACCATGACGGGATCGACCGGCGAGGGTTTTTGAAGTGCATGGCTTGGGCGGGGACGGGGGCCCTCTGCGTGATGCAGGGCGGCGTACTGAAGTCGTACAGCCTCAGCCGGATGTCTGAACTGGATCCCGCGGCTGCGGCAGGCGAGTTGAGCTTCGTGCAAGTCAGCGACAGTCACATGGGATTCAACAAGCCAGCCAATCCGGACGTGGCCGGAACATTGAAAGCGGCGGTGGACAAGATCAATGCGCTGCCGGCGTCGCCGGAGTTTCTGCTGCATACCGGAGATATCAGCCATCTCTCGAAGCCTGAGGAATTTGACACCGTCGATCAAATCCTGAAGAGCACCGGCAAGGAAGTGTTCTTTGTGCCGGGTGAACACGATGTGTTGAACGACGATGGAAAGCAATTTCTGGAGCGCTACGGGAAGGGCTCCAAGGGTTCAGGCTGGCGCAGCTTCGACAAGAAGGGCGTGCACTTTATCGGGCTGGTGAACGTGATGAACCTGAAGGCGGGAGGGCTGGGGACGTTGGGCCCCGAGCAGCTCGAATGGCTGGAAGACGACGTCAAGCACCTGAAGTCGAGCACGCCGATTGTGGTGTACGCGCACATTCCTCTGTGGGCGGTGTATCCGGAATGGGGCTGGGGAACCGAGGACAGCGCACAGGCGTTGGCGTATCTGAAAAAGTTTGGCTCGGTCACCGTGCTGAACGGGCATATTCATCAGACCATGCAAAAGGTGGAAGGCAACGTGACATTTCATACCGCGGCGTCCACCGCGTTTCCGCAGCCGCAACCCGGCAAGGCGGATTCACCGGGACCCATGAAGGTTCCGGCGGAGCAACTGCGCAGCGTGCTCGGGATAACCAACGTGAACTACGTGCGCGGGCAGCATGCGCTGGCGGTAGTTGATTCGACGCTTGCGTGAGCTGGAAGAAATCGCTCGACCTAAGAACCATAGACAAACGAATTTAAGAAAGGGAGAAAAATCATGAGGAGACGTGTGTGTGTAGCGAGTTTGGCGTTGGCAATTGTAGCCGCGGCCGTTGTTTTGCCGGGGACTAGGCAGAGTTTTGCCGTCCAAGCGCAGCAAGCGCCGGCGACGGAAGTGAAAATCGACAACTTCAGCTTTGGGCCCGCGGCGATTACGGTCGCAGCGGGAACGACGGTGACGTGGACGAATCGCGACGATATTCCACACACGGTGGTCGCTGACGACAAAACTTTCAAGTCCAAGGTGCTGGACACGGACGAGAAGTTCTCCTACACGTTCAGCAAGCCCGGTACGTACCCGTATTTTTGCTCGGTGCACCCGAAGATGACCGGCAAAGTCGTGGTGCAGTGAAGCCAGGCCAATGCTAAACCCTTTTGACTTGAAGACGGCGCTGCTGGCTAAGCACGCTCAGCACGTGGTGCTGATCCATTTCCCGATCGCGCTCTTTATTACGGGCGTCGCGTTTGACATGATCGGGCAGTGGACCAAGCGCCGGGGCTGGGCGGACGCCGCCTACTACAACCTGCTAGCCGCCGCAGTTTCCACGGTCCCCGTTCTTGCGACGGGAATCCTGGCGTGGCAGTTCCAGCTCGAGGGGCAGAAACTGAAAGGCGTTCTGCTCCTGCACTTAGTATTTGGGTGGGTCTCTAGCGTAATGATCTGGGCGATCTGGTGGGTCCATTTTCGCGGCCGGCGGCGGGGAATGGCGCCGCCAGACTACCGCTTAGTTATCGAATTCTTGGCTGTTGGCATGGTCGCACTGACGGGGCACCTCGGCGGGTTCCTGAGCGGGGTGAATGGAGCTGGGTAGGGCTGCCGACGAGGCAGCAGTTTTCGCGCCACTAACTCGCACGCATCCACATGTAACCTGCTATAAATGAGCATGTTATGAGAGAGCCCTGGTCCCGGCTCTTTTCAGTGGTACCACTACCCGGGTACTCAATTTTATGAGTCGGGTGGCCCATTGAGCCGCACACGGACATTCCGTAATGTGGTTATAACGGGTTGGGGGCCGCGCGGGGACAGCGGCTCCGCAAGGGGTCGTGTGCGAGCTACCCAACCCGCCAGATTTCTTTCCTCTCAGCGAACGCCGGGCAGCCGCCCGGCGTTTGTCGTTCTAATCCCACCCTTCATGGAACAATAGGCAACGACTGTGCATCACTGCGGGAAGGAACGTCGCGCGGCTCTGTACCCGGCGGCGTGTAATCAATGGTTTGGAAGGTGACCCAGGTTGCCGGCTGAAAGACTTACGCGACATATGATGCGTCTTGCGGACATTGCCGGGCGAAGCTTGGTGCTGCTTCTGGCTGCGCTGGCCTTGAGTGCGCTGGGCGGGCCAGCAGCGGCGAACAATGCTCCCGAACCTCCAAAATTGAAATCAGCCACGGTCGAAGCCTTCGACCGCTACGTGCGGTTAACCGACGCGCGCAATGACGCGGAGTTGGGGCACGGTTCGAGCCTGCTGCGCGTCGATGATCTGGCCGACGCCCAGCGTACGGAGGCGCACGCGGAACTTAAGGGTGGCCAAGTGTGGATCCAAAGACTCCAAACCCGCGACGGCGGCGCAACGATTCACTGTCCGGACGGAATGATTCATCATTGGGTGGGCGTGGTATTCGTTCCGGGCGCAAGGGTGCGCGATGTACTTGCCGTGCTGGAGGATTACGACCGGCACGCGGTGTACTATGCGCCAGACGTGGAACGTTCGAAAATCGAGTCGCGGGATGGCGATCATTTTCGGGTGTTCCTGCGATTCCGGCGCCACAAGGTGATCACGGTGGTGCTGAACACCGAGCATGATGTACGGTATTTTCACGACTCGGATGCCCGTGCGCATAGCCGCAGCTCCGCGGTGCGCATCTCCCAAGTCGAGAATCCAGGCAAGAGCGACGAGCGCGAGAAAGCCCCGGGCGAAGATGACGGATTCCTGTGGCGCATGGAAACATGGTGGAGGATGATCGAGGGCGACGGTGGAGTCTACGTGCAGAGCGAAGTGGTGTCGCTGACGCGCGACATTCCGACGGGACTGGGATGGTTGATCGCGCCGTTTGTGACCAGCGTGCCCAGGGAATCGCTGACGTTTACGTTGCAGGCCACCCGGAAAGCGGTCCAGGACCGATCCTCCAAAAATTAGCTTGGGATCAATAACCAATTCTCGATTTCAAGTAGCACTCCAGGACTGAAGACGGTGCAAAAGACGATGCCTGTCAGCGAGGTGCTCGAGGAGCAGGGGACGCAATGGGCGGCCATCTGGCAGTCCATGCGCCCACAACACTGGGTCAAGAATTTACTAATTCTCGTGCCCATCGTCATGGCCCACAGAGTGAACGACGTGGCCCGGCTGACGCATGTGTTGGTGGCGTGCTTGAGCTTTTCGCTCTGCGCATCGGGTGTATACATTCTGAATGACATACTGGATCTCGAAGCGGATCGCCTGCACCCGAAGAAAAGGTTTCGAGCGTTCGCGTCTGGCAAAGTCCCGGTGTGGGTGGGACTCAGCCTCGCGCCTTTGCTGCTGGCGGCGGGGTTGGCGATAGCGGCTCAGCTACCCTCCAAGCTTTTCCTCGGGACAACGATCATCTATCTGGCAGCAACGACATTATATTCCGTCTACGCCAAGCGCGTTCCCATCGTGGACGTGCTGCTGCTGACAGCGCTGTATCTTTTGCGCATTCTCGGCGGCGGCGCGGCGGCGGATGTGCCCGTTTCGCCCTGGCTGCTAGCCTTCTCGATGTTTCTCATGTTGAGTTTGGCTTTTACGAAACGCCACGCGGAATTGATCGGCCAAGCGAACGGAGAAATGGAAGCAGCCCCACCATCGAAGCGGAACTACCGGGCGCAAGACCGGGAGATCGTGCAGCAATTCGGTGTGACCAGCGGCTACCTATCGGTTCTGGTGCTGGCCCTGTACGTGAACGGGAAGGAAGTGACCGCGCTGTACCGGTATCCGCAAGTGATCTGGCTGGCTTGTCCCATGCTGCTGTTCTGGATTTCGCGCGTCTGGTTCCTTGCAAATCGCGGCAAGCTCAGTGAGGATCCCGTGGTTTTCGCAGCTCGCGATCCCGTAAGTTATTTGCTGGGTGCTTTCCTCTTTCTTATCCTCCTCGTGGCTTCCTGAGCGCAATTCCCGCGATGAAGCCATACCTTTCATGGGGACGGTATCCTAAATCCAATCCGGCTCAGATTCTTCGAATGTCTTGGGCGTCGGAAGTCCCGGACTTCAATCAGTTGCCGCATCCGGTTCTCGTCTATGGAAAAGGGCGAAGCTACGGCGACTGCTGCCTGAACGATCAGGGCGTTCTGCTGGATTCCACGGGACTAGACCGATTCATTCAATTTGATAAGAACACCGGGATTTTGCGCTGCGAGGCAGGTGTGACGCTGCAATCGGTCCTGCGGCTGATCTTGCCTGCGGGCTGGTTTCTACCGGTTTCACCCGGCACGCAATTCGTGACGGTTGGGGGCGCGATTGCGAACGATGTACACGGCAAAAATCACCATCGCGCGGGCTCGTTTGGATGCCACGTCCACAGCTTCGAGCTCCTGCGCTCCGACCAAGGGAAGGTCGTGTGTTCGCGTGAGCAAAATACGGATTTATTCGAAGCCACCATCGGCGGGCTGGGCCTCACTGGCCTGATTCTGTGGGCGGAATTTCAATTGAAACGCGTTGGGGGGCCGTGGATTGACTGCGAACAGATTCGCTTCGAAAAACTCGAGGATTTCTTTGCGCTATCCGCTGCGTCCGACGAAAGCCATGAATACACTGTGGCTTGGTTGGACTGCATCGCGCTGAACGACAAGCGGCGGGGCATTTTCATGCGGGGAAATCATTCTTCCGGAGGAAAAGACGATTTGGCGGTAGCACACGCGGGCGGCTCCATTCCTGGTTTTGATGCTCCGGAAATCCTGATTAACCGCCTGACCATGTCGGCGTTCAATTGGATGTATTTTCACCGTCAGGTGCGGCACACGGCGAAGGGTACCGTCCATTTCGAAAAGTTTTTCTATCCGCTCGATAGAATCGCGGAGTGGAATCGTCTTTATGGGCAGCGTGGTTTTCTGCAATATCAGTTCGTGGTGCCCTATGAGAACAGAGAGGCCGTGCAGGAAATTCTGGAACTCCTGGCAAAGTCGCGTGAAGTCTGCACGCTTTCGGTCTTGAAGGTGTTTGGCGCGGTGCGTTCGCCGGGCTTACTGTCGTTCCCACGTCCGGGTGTTACACTGGCGATGGATTTTCCATTTCGGGGGCAGTCGACACTCGATCTTTGCGAACGATTCGATGAAGTGGTTAGGAACAGTGGGGGCGCCGTCTACCCCGCGAAAGATGCTCGCATGTCCTCCCGAAGCTTTCAGATGTACTTTCCCCGCTGGATGGAGTTTTCAAACTTCTTGGATCCGCGTTTTGGATCGGACTTTTGGCGCAGGGTCACAGCGGCGCGCCCAGTGAGCCCGTGACGCGTCGCGTGCTTATCCTGGGCGCCACTTCCGGCATCGCCCGGGAGACTTCGCGGTGCTTTGCCGCCGAGCGGGCCAAGCTGTTTCTGGTGGCTCGCGATCAAGACAAACTCACGGCAGTTGCGGACGACCTCAAGATTCGTGGGGCAGCATCGGTTGAGACTTACCAAGCCGACCTAACCGACGGTTCGGCGCATCCTGGGATCGTCGCCCGCGCAGTTGCCGCCTGGGACGGACTGGACGCCGCCCTGATCGCTCACGGCACTCTGCCCGATCAAGTTGCCGCGGAAAATGACCCGAGCGTTCTGCGCAACGCTATGGAAACCAATTATTTCAGCGCCGTGTCGCTGCTGACGCAGTTAGCCAAAGTCTTTGAGGTGCGCCGCTCCGGTGTTCTGGCAATCATCGGATCCGTTGCGGGCGATCGAGGACGCCGCAGCAATTACGTGTACGGCAGCGCCAAGGCGGCCCTCGCGACGTTTGTTGCCGGGCTGCGATTGCGATTGGCGCCTGCCGGTGTTCAGGTGGTGCTGATCAAACCGGGCTGGGTCAGCACCCCGATGACCGCGCATCTACAGCAGAATTTTCTCTTCGTTGACGCGGCGCAAGCCGGCCGCGGCGTTTACAAGGCGATGATTTCTCCACGCGCGGTGGTTTATGTTCCTTGGTATTGGAAATGGATCATGCGAATGGTCCGGTGGGTGCCCGAACCCATTTTTGCGAAGTTAAATCTATAACCGTTTCTCAGGAGCCAGGATGCTTGAGCAGCGGAATGAAGCCGTAAATGCGGGAACGACATCCACAAAGTTTCTTTGGCTGCTCGGCTTGGCGGGAATCATCCGCATTTTGTTTGCGGGGCGCCTTCTGCCGGACGGTCTGTTCGACGACGCTTATATTACGTTTCGCTACGCCGCCAATTTAGCAAGGGGTTTCGGCTTGGTGTTTAACCCAGGGGAACGAGTGCTGGGGACGACCAGCCCGCTATTTACCTTCATTCTCGCCGCGGGCGGCCGCATTCTGGGTACAAGGTATATCGAGGAAATCGCCGTCGCGGTTGGAATTCTGGCGTGCTTGGGAACGCTAGTTCTCTGCGAGCGTATTTTCGCTGCTGTTGGCGTGCACCCTGCGGTGAAGTGGACCTTTCTCGCTGTGCTTGCCTTTCTTCCGTCGTTTATTTCGAATTCGACATCGGGCATGGAAACTCCTGTCGTCCTGTTCCTAATGGCTCTTTCTCTTTATCTCTCGATGGAGAACCGACTACTGGCGGTGAGCATCGTTGGTTTTTTTCTTTTTCTCTCGCGAATGGATACTGGCATCTGGCTGCTCGCTTTGGGCATTCATATCCTGCTTTCGCGGCAGGGCAAGCCTTGGCGTGACCTCGCAGCGTCGCTGGCCCTGTTCTGCTCAACGACAGCAGCGTGGCTATGTTTCACGAAGATTTACTTTGGCTCCATCGTGCCGCAGTCCATCGTGGGCAAAGCCGTGAGTCACGGAGCCTTCGTTCGTCCGGATTGGAACTATACGTTGACGTTTCTCTCCGCTTTTGTTCCGGCACAGCGCGTGGGTTTATGGGGCCTGGTTGCGATTGCGGCGGTCTTTCTTCTTTTGGTTCCTGCTACTCTGGAGCTTTGGCGCACTTATGCTCCACTGCGCCCGATTCCGTACTTCTTTCTAATTTACGTGGCGGTATTTCTAGCCAGTCACGCTCCGCTCTTTTCCTGGTATTTGATCCCTCCAAAATGGGCGTTCTACTTCATCGTTGTTTACGCTTGCTGGAGATTTCTTCCCAGCGCAATTAGGTTCTTGCATTTACCGGACAAGCCGGCTCAGGTAATGGCGATGCTCAGTGCGCTGCTCTTCGGTTTGGCTATTCGCGCTTTGAGGAATCAGTTCGAACTCCCGAAGGCCAACACGTCCGTCACCATAAGCAACTACGTCGAACAAAATTTACGGCCAGAAGGGCGAATCTTCCTGGAGCACATCGGGCTGATCGGCTACAAGACTGGCCGCTACATCTACGACTACATGGGCCTGGTCACGCCAGAGACCACGCGCCTGAAAAGGCTCTATGGTCCTGCATGGTTAACGAAGGCAGCCCGCGAATATGATGCGGATCTTGTAGTCCTATACGATCCGGACATTCCCGCGATTCGGTCTCCAACGGATGCTGACGCCATTTGGTTCCAAAAGACGTACGTCCACGTGAGCGACTACCAGTTGCCGGACCTGGTGATTTCCACGTTCCTGAAGAAGGATAGTCCTCGGCTTGTCCGTGACGTGACCGCAAAAGAAGGCGTTGGCCAGTAATTGACCCTCGTGAACTAGGAGTTCTTCGCCCTAACTTAGGACGCGCTGGAATTACCTTTTTTCGCGAGAGCTTCCTTGAGGAGCTCCCAGACAGCCCCGGCATTGCGATCCCACGTCCATTCCTGCGCTGCTACAGCTGCAGCGCCGCCCACGCTGTTCCGAAGATCTTCGTCGATAAGAAGCCGTTCGAGGAGCTTGGCAAGCGCCCGCTCGTCATCTGGATCGAGCAGAACGAAGCCGTCGACTCCATCACGAATTAGGCCGGACACTCCCGCGAAAACGGATGTAATCACCGGGAGACCGCAAGCCATGGACTCCGCGACCGGCAGGCCGAATGAATCCTCGTGGCTTGGACTCACGTAGATGTCGGCGGCCGCGTAGAGATCGATGACGTCGGCGCGAGGAAGTTCCCACTGGCAGCGATCGAGAATGCCCAAGCGCTTTGCCATTTCGCGGAAAGGGTCGGCGTCGTCGTTGCCGGCAACGAGTAGACGCAAGGGAAGAGTTGGAGCAGCCGCCATGGCAGCAAGAATTGTGGGGACGCCCTTCACGCGCCAATCGTTGCCAATCAACAACAGCACGCAGTCGGAGTCGTGAAAGTTGCGGCGCCGTCGAGCTTCAAGGCGCAGGGCCATGCGTGCGGACACTGAGAACTGCGCGGCGTCTACGCCATTCGGAATTACCTGGACATCGCGTCGATGGAAATATTGTGTAAGAAGAGCGGCGGTCCGCTGCGAGACCGCCGCGAGCGAGACGTCACGATCGGAATAGACGCGCCGCTCAAGGGCGGCCAACAACCCGTAATAAGCTCGCCTATGGAGACGCCGGGCGAATCCCGTTTCTGTGAGCGAATCGTTCGCTTCTTCACACGAGAGTTCTCGCAGCCGATAAAACAGGGCATGAACAATGACGACATCGGCATTCAGGCAGTTGATTCCGGGAGACAAGACCAGATCGAACGCGGCATTGCGGAAAAGTCGGTGGTACCAGCGCAAAAACCCATTCGCGGCGAGCCAACTCAGGAATTGCAGGAGATGTGGGCCACCTACCGAGGGCACCTTGTGCCACCAGATGGCGCCTGCTTCCCCAGTTCTCGGGACATCAGAATGATCCACCGCAACATCTTCAATGCGCTGGGAAAATAAGTGAATTTGGCATCGATAATCGCGCGCCAGGCGTTCCAGCAGCTCCACCAGCGCTCGCTCCGTGCCATGACGGCGATCTACAAACGGAGAAACGACGGCGAGCCGCAAGTCAGCGAATCCAACGTTTGCCAGAGGGCGCCGCCGGCGCGTCGGCCGCGAATTGTGCGGAGAGCGCCAGCTTTGGCAGCCGGAACAAGACCCCGAGCAAGAGCCAGAGATAAGCGTTCAAAATAAAATCCTGGTACGCCTGACTTCCCATGAACGTGAGCGGCAGCAGCAGCAGCAGTGCATACAGGAAAATCATGAATCCGAGGGGGAACCAGGGAGAACCCTTGAGCTTGCGCACCACTTTCCAGGCGGAGAAAACCACGGCTAGGCTCATGACAATCCACAGAATCAGCCCGCCAATTCCCATTTCCAGGACGATGTTCCCGAACCCGCTTTCCACCCCTGCGGTGGGCGGCAAAACATGAAAGATCCGGGAGACGTACTGGCCGCCCAAGGAAATGGTGCCAATACCATAGCCGTAAAGCCAGCGAGGAGAATCGAATGCGCCCAGAAAGTTCGCCAGCGGATAATCGCGCGTGCGATGAAGCAACTCGTTAGCCGGACTTCTGGGATCCAGCGTCTCTGAATACACCGCCAAGCGATTGAGCAAAGCATCCGGAAAGGTAAAGAGCAGCACGACCAGGGCTAGCGTAATACCGAACACGCTCCGCACCAATGTGCGCATGACGCGCAAGGCTTCGCCCTGACGCCACGGAGCGCCCCAAATAAAAGCCGCGGCGCCGACGATGCTGCTGCCCAGGGTCCACATAAAAACACCACGCGAGGCGCACATCAGGCAGCCGGCCGCCGTCATTGCCAGGGCTAGGAACGCAAATGTCCTACCCCGGCGATGGCGCAACAGCAGATACCCGCTGAAACCAAAAACGATAAGCCACGCAACAATGAGCATGTCCGAAAAGCGGCCGGTGCTGACAAATACGGACGTTGGCCGGTACACGATAACGCCGGAGATCGGCGCCACTCGATACGTCTGGCTCAACAGACGGATATCCTCCGGGATCACTTCGGGATTCAAGAACCCGGGTCCAATGATCGCTTGGGCGATCCCCAGCCCCACGATGACCAGCATGAGTCCAAGATTCACATAGAAAAAGCGCCTAAGCTCGCCCTCGGAATTGATCAGCGAATAGCCGACAAACATCAGCGGCATGTAACAGAAATAAAGCTTGATCCCGAGAATGCCGTAAAAAATGCTGGTCGAGCCAGGATTGAAGACCTGCATCACGCCAAACCAAAACAAAACCAGCAAAGCCGCTCGGAAGGGCGGACGAAAACTCTGTATGTCCTTGTCTTTGCGGCGATAGGCGGCGAAGAAAGAAAGATAAACTACGATGGCGAGTATGTCTTTGGCGAAATAAATCGCCATGTTATTGCCGAGAAATTTGCGGGCCAAGTCTTCGAACAATAGCCATGCCAGCAGGAAATACAAGCCGTTTCGCCAATTGTTGAGCATCGCCACGACAAAGGCGGCGCCGACAAAGACCATAGCGATCAGCCCCAGTCCTTTAAAATCCCCGCTTAGGACATATTCAGAAACCTCGTAGGCCGCCACCAGTGCGAACACGAAAAAGCCAAAGGTCAACAACGCGCCCTTGCGAAACGGGCCTACAGGAGAGAGAGCGAAGGCCCTCATGAGCGCGCCTTCTGGTCCGAATTGAGGGACCGTTCCTTCAAAACACGCTGCGGGAACGCTTTTGCTGAGTTGGACGATGACGCCGTCTTCGGCAGCGCCAGGATGTGGCTGGTCATACGAGAACGATCGATCCATTGAATCTCGTAATTCCAACTCGCAAGCAGTTCAGGCACCGGGTGTCCCGCAAGATTCCCGTCGAAGTGATGGAGTTCGATTAGCATCTTCGGGCGAGACTGCGCGATGGTTTCCTTCGCTCCCAGCAGGACGTCGTATTCGGCGCCTTCTACATCCATTTTGAGGAAGTTCGGTTTGAAACCCGTGCCCGAACAGAACGAATCCAGCGTTGTCGCCGGGACGCGAAATTGTTTTGCGCCCTCCACCGGAAGTACCGAGGCTTCCCCGGAATTTGGCGCATCGTCGGGAACGGTGATGGTCAGCTCCTCGTTACGCGAGAAAACGGCTTGAGCCTCCACTTGCACCTGCTGTAAGTCGTTGAGTTGCACATTTTTCCGCAGCAAGGCCAAGTTGACTGGAAGCGGCTCGAACGAAATGATCCGGCCCGCGGGGCCGACGCACTTCGCCAAGACGAGCGTGTAGTAACCAATGTGAGCCCCGATGTCGATGGCCGTCGCGCCTGTTTTCACCGTCGCCACCAGCGCGCCAACTACCTCAGGCTCCCAGGTACCGTACACAAAACCTCGAAACCGGTTCCAGTCGGTGCGCATCCGGTAGCCTTCGAGAACACCGCGGCACGTAAACACTTGCGATGCGCCGGGCGGCCGGCGATTCAGCAAGTCGTGGACGAAAGTCGCGGCGCGCGACGGATTGCCCGGGCGGCCAATGAGGGCGCGGCGCCAAGTTATCGGGACCCACGCAAGAACACGAGGAATGACGCTTTCAAGCATCGCGGTAGATCGTAGCACAAGCCATACCCTATATTTACCGTTAAGTTATCGACCCCAGTTGGTCCGCCGTACCCTCAGAGGCATGGCATCACCGGCTTGCCCGGTAGCCTCGCGGAATTTAGAAGCGGCGATGGCCGAGCCGCTGGCAACTTTCCCGGAACATACCGGCTATGCGCTCGAAGCTCTTCTCAACACCAGAAAATGGCAGTCCCCTGTAAGGGCCGGACCTTTCAGGAAAGGCACGAACATGCGAAAGAACGGCACCAGATATCTGCGCCCGGTCAACGGGAAGTCGTTCTTCGGGTGCACGAAGTGGTCGACCAGCGTTAGGCCGCTTCGCGGAACGATCTGCCGGAAGAACAAGTCGAGATGGATAGGCGTAATGTGCTCCGGTGCGTTCTTGTCCATGGCTCGCACGTCTCCCCGCAGCAGGAACTTCAGGCGGGCCGGCACGTTGTCCACGTTGGGAGTCGTGAGGATGGCGACGCCGTTAGGTTTAAGAAGCCTGCAAATGCTGCGCAAGAAAGCGGTCGGGTTCTCCAAATGCTCGATGACCTCGACGGAGGTAATCAAGTCGAACTCGGGCGCTAACTTCTGGTCGAAGGCAGGGTCGTTGAGATCCAACTCCACAAACTCGGTGTTGAGCTCGAAATAATTTTTGATATCCGCGGCGGTAACACGAAAGCTGGCCGTTTGCAGGCGCTCCGCCAACGCACCGCTCCCGGCGCCTAGGTCCAGCGCTCGCGCGCCAGGCGAAACGTAGCGCAACGCGTTCTCGACCACCCGCTCGTGCGTCCCATCCAGCGCCCTGACCAGTCGCCCGGACTGCTTCGAGTTTTCCCCTGTCATAGCGTCAGCCTTTTGCCCGGCCCAACAGTTCCCGGTACACACCGGCATGCTCATCCAGCATTCGCGCGCGCGCAAACAAACGGAGCGCGCGTTCGCGAGCTTTGCGTCCGTAAGTATCGGCAATCGAAGGATCCAGCAGTACCGTTCTCATGCAATCCGCAAGGGCGCCCGCGTCACCTGGAGGACACTTGAGTCCCGCTTCTCCCACGATCTCACCCAGGCCGCCAACATTGGAAACGATCACCAGCCTGCCGCGCATCATCTGCTCCATGGCGGCCAGTCCCGCGGTTTCTTCCCAGACCGACGGCATGACCACCACTCGAACATCGCCAAGGGCATCGGCCAAAGCGCTGCCGGTGAGATAGCCCGTTATCCGAACGCAACTTTCCAGATGCCCTTGACGGAGGATGTCCTCAAGTTTGGCACGCTCGGGTCCGTCTCCGATCAGCCGCACCTCGAAGGCGTGCCCTTCTCTCGCCAATATTCGCGCCGCCTGCAGAAGTATCGGAATCCCTTTTTCCGGCACGAAGCGCCCGACAAAAGCGAAACAGATCTTACACGACGCGCTTCCCGCGGAGGTCGCAACGCCATCCTTTGACAAGGGATCCTCGATACCGTGGTAGATCACCGAAGAGCGCGGCAATGCACAACGCTCCAAAGCGCGTCGCGACACCGAGATATTCGCCTTGGCCCTTCGCGAGAGCCAGGAGCGCGGGATCATGAGCAACAGATTGGCTACACTCCGGAAGACGGAATTCTCGCAAGTCTGGCAACGAATACATTTCTCATAACGCCCCTGCTGAAAATGCCCGGGGCAGATCGAACCGTCAGGCTGATACACCAATATGCCATTCAGACAGACCGCTTGATAGCCATGATGTTCAATAACGACGCGCTTGCCCGCCAGGCGCGCCAGAAAGAGAGGCATCAGCGCGGGGCCGGCGAGGTGGACGAGGTCGCACTCTCGAACGAGCCGCCAAAGCATACTAAGCCGCGGCTGACGGACAACGCGAAAGGGCAGCGAGCGATTCTCGAAGTCGCCGCGTGGGGTCTGCGTGGCCACAGTGACATCAAATTGCGGCTGGCCGTCCGGCGTTCGAAGCTCCGCAAGCCCCCGCGCCAGAGAAAGGACGATGGTCTCGACGCCCCCTATGCTGGGCGCGAAGAAATGACTGTATACGAGCAACTTCATTCACCGGGCTCCCGTCGCCTGTGGCACGTCGTTCATCCGTGATCCGCTATTGCTTAGTCTCGAGAACCACGATCGCCTCCGCCTGCCGGTTCCCTAGTATCCGCAAACCACGAAAGTCAGAAACCTCAGTCCGAGCGATGGGCACCAGTTGTCCCTGTGCTTCCAGTTCGCGCAACGGAGCCGCGATCGCCGTGGGATAGTCTGGCGACCGGACTACCCAGCGGATATTCTCTGCGCGCAGAAATACTTGCCAATCTTGGGGCGTCTGCAGTCTGGAAGGATCCACAGCCCAGCTTGCGGCTGGGTCACCGTACAAGAACGGCACACGAAGACGGAACACATGGCGCACGAAAACCAGCGCCATCCCCTGTCCTTCCTTTCCTTCGAGAACTTGGTTGATAAATTCGGTCTTTTCATACTCTGGCGAATGCTGCCGCAGGTAAGCTTCGCGCGAGGTCAGACCCGTTGCGACCGCTAGAGCCGGCCCGTCGTAGACCAGCAAGCCCCCAACCCCGAATAACAGCGCACCGCACAGGGTTGCGCCAGCTACATAGAGAGTTACACGGCCTCTGGTAAGTGAAAGACACCCTACGCCGGCCAGAACCGCGGCGATTGCGATCGGCAGCACCGGTAGAAGGAACCGGGTCATCCCAGACGTAGCCCCAATCCCGAGCGCGCTCAAGATCCACACGATCAGAGCCGCGCGCCACGCGGGAGTGTTGCGGACCACTGGAACCACCAACGGTGCGAACGCCAGGACCACAGGACCGAAATATTGCCAGAATCCGAGATGCGAGGGGTCGATCCCGGCAAAAAACGGAAATTTCAGGATTTGCCAAGCGCCTTTGTGTACTCCCGCACCCGTGTCCGCAAGGTACGAAGCCAGCGCGTACACGTTCACTTTTCCCGGAGAGAGCCAGCTCGTCAAGAATGGGAATACCGGATCGCCGCTCCAGGCCAGGTTCCGCGCGTAAGGCCAAAGGCCCGCGCTTAAAGCTCCGAAAAGGAACTGAAAAGATCCGCGTGCCGAACGTGCGTTGGCGAAATAAGCCACGCCCATGCTGGCTGCCACAATGCAGCCGGTGTACTTGGTTCCTGCAACCGCTCCCGCGAGAGCTCCCGCGAGAATTGTGTTAAATGAGCGCACCAGGTTTTCCGGCTGCGAAATGACGATGACGCCCACCGTTGCGAAGAATGCCATCCACAAATCCGGCGCTCCGGCCGCCGATATTTGCCAGAAGACGACCGGAGTCGCCAAAAACACCAGGGCGACCATCCACGACCAACAGTGCCCCGCCCAGTCCCGCGCCAGACACGCGCCGGCCAAAGCAGCCAGCACTCCACCCAGATATAACAACCCCATGCTCAGCTGATCGCTGCCAAGCGCCAGCCCCGCCAGAATCAAGAGATGCGATTGGCCGCAGAAGAAGCTATGCGAGAGAAAGAAATTAGGATGAAAACCCGACCGCAGAATAAGCAGGGGCGCCGTGAAGTGGTAGTGCAGCGCGTCGGACCCGGTAAGAGGAGCCATTGCGGCAAAACCCTCTATAAGTATGACGGCGCCGATAAAACCGATGAGCACTTTTTCGAGAGAAGAACGGCTCAGAGCTCGCCGGACAAGGTTGAATACTTTCTCCAAGACGGGAACCACGTCGTTGCGGCCGAAAAAAAAGGCCACCGCGATGACCGTTACGATCCCAGCACGGATGTGCCCCGAGGGCTGCACCAGAAAAAACAACACCTCCAGACAGACCACTCCCACGGCAATCGCAGACAACAAATGTTCAGCGTCTCCAGCGACTTCCATCGAGCGACCGCGCAACAGCCGATGACCGAGCGCGGTTGCCATCAGCGCGAATAATCCGACGGCGAGCAGTGTGACGCAGGAAACGATCAGCGCCATAGCTTACGCAACGTCAGCGAAAGAATGGTGCGGAATTGTTCTCTGAATTGCAGGTAGTACCAAACTTGGGCGGCCACGATCCAAACACCGAGAGTTATGTCGAGCCATCTGGACAACCGAGGCAACTTCTCTGGCATTGACGGGTAGTTTAGCAAGGGCATAACACCGGCTTTAGGTCGAGCTCTTCCGCAGAAAGCCGACCCCGCGAAGGATTCTCGCCTCCGGCTCGTGCATCTTCCGCGCAAAATCGCGAAATGAGTCATTCCACAGAGCATCGTCCGCGACCAAAAGCCCCCCAGCCCGCAGCACGGGATAAGCGGTCTCAAATTCCCAGGACATGTGCTCGTAGGTGTGCAAGCTGTCATGAATGAAAACGTCGACGCCGCCCAACTGGGCGAGCAAAGCCCCGAGAATCTCGCGGGCATCGCCGATATGAACTTGCCACGAACCACGCAGCCACGAGGGCGCAAGCCAGCCGGGCTCCGCTCCGGGCGGAAGATAGGCCGGGTCGGCGAGACCTATGGAATGCAGACGGCCCTTGCCGTTCTTATGAAGGGCCAGAAGCAGATACGCGGAAGACACCCCGTTCGCCACTCCCGTTTCAACGATGCAGGCCGGCGCCAGCGCCCGCACGGCAGCGTACTGCGTCAAAACCTTCTTGGCGAAGAGATCCGCGCTCTCGATGGACAATGAGCGAAACCGTTTTTCGGCGGCGTGCAGCGCCTCCGCAAACGCCGGCGTCGAAATAGGCTCGTCCATGAACGAGCGGACTTGTCGTGCAGATATGCCCGTGATGCGAGCGATAAATTTCTCATCCGCCAGCGTCAACTCGCGAAGGATGCTGCCGGCGGCGTAGCGGGGATTCCTCAACGCAAAGGTCATCCGCTGGCGCACGTTCTGTAGAAGCCACCTCATGGCCGTCTCGCGCTGGTGACTGACGGTTTCGCAGCCGGTTCCGCAGATTCCGCCGGAACACTCGCGATTCGGCGCTTACGCAATACCGCGCTCTCGATCGCCTCGATGGTAGCGTCGATGTTGCGTTCGGGCGACCAAGTCCGCATGTGCTCGAGGCCGCGCTCGCCAACTGCCTGCAGCTGCGCGCGGTCCGCGATTGCGTTCCGCAGCCTTTCGGTAAGAACACCCACATCGCCGCAAGGAAAAATGAATTCAGGACACACCGGAGCGATTAGGTCTCGCGCCGCACCCACACGATCGCTCGCCATCACCGGGCATCCGCAGCACATCGCCTCGTTCACCACCACCGCGAAGGGTTCATATTCCGAGGGCAGCACCATCAAGTCGGCGGATTTGTAAACCGCGGGCAGTTGCGACTGATTGACGAATCCCAGGAAGCGTACCCGTGGAGCGACGCCAAGGGCCGAAGCTTCGGACTCCAGCTGTTTACCAAGGGGACCATCGCCGGCAAAAACCAGCCGGGCATCGGATCGGTTCAGTTTGGCGAACGCCCGCAGCAAATCAAGGGGCCGCTTCCAGGGTTGTAGCTTGGCGCAGAAAAGAACAATCGTGTCGCTCGCCGAAGCGCCCCACGACTCACGCACGCTCTCACGGTCGATCCGACGCGAGCGTTGTATCCACCATTCATTGTCCACGGTATACGGGGTCAGCGTAATTCGCTCGTCCGCAATGCCGAGCGACAACATTAGGTCCCGCGTGCCGGACGACGGAACGATTACCTGATCCGCGAGACCAAACAATCTCGGCCAGAAAAGCTTCTTGAACGAAGTTTTCCAAGAGCGCGCATCCCGTGGCGCCAGCGTCGTACTGTCTGTGCCGAACAGAAAGGACGTATGGCAAGTCTTGGCAGCGAGATAGGCGATCCAAAAGCTGGACCGCACGTAGCCCACGTAGCACAAAATGGCGTCGAAGTTCCCGCCGCGAATCAACCCCCAAAGATCGGGATTCCGCAGGCCGAAGAACGACTCCTTCCCCGACCCCCGATTGGGCGCGTGAGTCCAGTCATAGTCATCGAGCAAAGGAACATCCCACTTCACGATAGTGCCGAAATCGGGATCCGGCCCGGGTTCTGCTCCCCGCAGGCTGCAGTAAACGACGTGAAAATCCAGGTGCGGATTCGCCGCCATTCGCCGGAAAAGCGGCGCGCTGTACTGAACCGGATGTGTCGCGAGGGCCAAAACGCGCAAACGGCGGTCAGGCATGAGACGGCTCTGGACAAGCGAGCGGCGCCGGGGGTAAACGGAACAAAATGGCCAGGTCTTTCGAACGCAAGGATGTGCCCCGGACGAAGTATACCCCCGTTTCGCGCGGCAACGGCCTATGCTAGACTGCGGGGGTTCCGCGGGGTAGGCGGTTCACCGTAGGTCTCCGCACAGTGATCCGCGTTTAGGCAGAACGCCGAGCGCAGGCCTCTAAGCTCGTAATTTCACAGATGTTGGCTGCTTGGCGCTTGCAAAGTCAGCCGCGCGTTTCGCGGCCAAAAATTCCAGTGACCGCGCTGCGGTCGCGCAAACAAAAGAGGATCTGTCATGTCTGGGCATTCAAAATGGGCCACCATTAAACACAAGAAGGCGGCCACCGACGCCAAGCGCGGCCGGGCGTTCACCAGGGTAATCCGGGAAATCACCATTGCCGCACGCATCGGCGGCGGCGATCCCAACTCCAACCCGCGCCTGCGCACGGCGATCCTGGCCGGCAAGAACGAGAACATGCCGAACGACAATATCGAGCGCGCCATCCTCCGCGGCACCGGCCAGCTCGAAGGCGAGCAGTATGAGGAAGCCACCTTCGAAGGCTACGGCCCGGGCGGCGTGGGCATGCTCATTCAAGTGGTGACCACCAACCGCAACCGCATCGTCGGCGAATTTCGCCACCTGATGAGCAAGAACGGCGGAAACATGGCCGAGGCCGGCGCGGTCGGCTGGATGTTTCATCGCAAGGGCGAGATCGTGGTGCCCAAGGAACTGGCTACCGAAGACAAGATGCTCGATATCGTGCTCGAAGCTGGCGCCGAAGACCTGAAGGATGACGGATCGGGCTGGTACGTGGTCACTCCGCCGGAAGCGCTGGAAAAGGTAAAAGACGCACTCGTCAAGGCCGGCATCACGCCGGCGTCAGCCGAAGTCGGAATGGTGCCGCAAAACTACATAAAGCTCACCGGCCCGCAAGCCACGCAAATGGTGCGCCTGGTCGAGGCACTGGAAGAACACGACGACGTGCAACACGTGTACGCCAACTTCGACATCGACGAGTCGGAGATTCAAGCCGCTGTCGGCGCCAACTGAAATCCCATTTCATTGCGCCCGGCTACTTTCCCCTGGGTTGCGGCGCGACCTGGTTCAAAACCAGCCAGTAGAGGCCCAACTGGCGTGCCGCTTCGCTGAACTGATTGAAATCCACCGGCTTGCGCACATAGCTGTTGGCCCCCAGGCCGTAGCCATCGATACGATCCTTCTCCTCGTTCGAAGAAGTTAGGATTACCACGGGCAGAAGCTTGGTGCGGTCGTCCGCGCGAAGGCTGCGAAGCACTCCCAAGCCGTCCAACTTGGGCAGCTTCAAATCGAGTAAAATCACCTGGGGCATTGCTTGCGGATCGCGGTTCGCATACTGGCCTTGCGCGAAGAGGTAGTCCAGCGCCTCAACGCCGTCGCGCGCCACGATCACTTGATTGACGATGTTGTTCTTTCTTAGCGCCCGCACTGTGAGCTCTTCGTCGTCGGGATTGTCTTCTACGAGAAGTATTATCATATTGTCCATTAACTCCCTCACTCTACTGGCGTTTCAGCCAGGGTGAAATAAAAAGTTGCACCGCGGTCGACCACGCCCTCCGCCCACACCCGCCCGCCGTGCCGTTGGATGATGCGCTGCACGGTCGCCAGGCCCACCCCGGTTCCGGGGAATTCGGTCATCGCGTGCAGCCGCTGGAAAGCGCCAAAGAGCCGCTCGGTATACGAAGCATCAAATCCGGCGCCGTTGTCGCGGATGAAGAAGGCATGAGCGCCTTTCGCTTCCACGGCGCCGATTTTAATAAGGGCATGGGTGCGCTTCGACGTGAATTTCCAGGCGTTGCCCAGCAGGTTTTCGAGCACGATCCGCAACAGACGCGTGTCTGCCGTGGCCTCCAGTCCATCGTCGATCTGAAAATCGACCTGGCGTTCCGGCTGCGTCTTTTGCAGTTCCGCAGCGACCGCTCGCGCCAGGTCGCTGAGGCTAAACCTTTCCACGTGAACCGCGGCGCGAGTGACCTTCGCCAGATTCAGGAAGTCGTCGATCAACGATCCCATTCGTTGGGCTGCCGCACGGACGCGATGCAGGTAACTCTTTCCGCGCTCGTCGAGTGCGTCGGCGCAGTCTTCCAGCAAGGCCTGGCTGAAACCATCGATGCTCCTCAGCGGAGCCCGCAGGTCGTGCGACACCGAGTAACTAAAGGCTTCCAGCTCTTTGTTGCTGGCGAGCAATTCCCTGTTTCCTCGCTGCACCTGGGCCTCAACGCGTTTCCGCTCTTCGACCTCCCTTTTGAGTTGCTGGTTAACCAATTCCGCCTTGGCTTTTTCGGCGTCGAAATCCTCAAGAATATTCAGTTCCGCCCGCTGGGTTTCCTGCAGATGGGCTCTTTCTTCGGAAAAGTCGTCGAGAATGTTTAGGACGGAACGCTGCGCGGCCTCCAGTTGCGTTTTCTCAGTTAAGAAGTCATCGAGAATGTTCAACACGGCGCGTTGCGCTCCATTCAGACCTGCTTTCTCGGCTTCGAAATCCTCGACGATATTAAGCATGGCGCGTTGGCCGCGCTCCAGCCCGCTCTTTTCCGCCGCCGCGTCCTCCAAAATGTTCAGCAATGCCCGGTAGTCATTCTCCAGCGCGATTCGCTCGGGCACGGAGTGCTGTGGGAGAACCCAGGGCAGGTGGTCCCCGGTTTGCGGCGGCGCTGCGCGCGGGCTGGGTGTGGAGGATTGCACGGCCATGGTTGTCAGGACGATACGCCCTGTTCCTTGAGGCGCACGTTGAGCGCTTCGATCTCTTTTTTCAGCTCGATCATCTTCAGCTCGCGCCCTACGGTAAGTTTCTGAAAGCGCTCCAACTCGGCCAGCCGCTCCAGTTCTCGAGCACGGCGCTCCGCCAATTCCACCTCCACCTTCTTAAGAGGCGTAACGTCTCGCGCGGCTGCAAAGACGCCGAGGACTCTGCCGTTAACATCTTTGTAGACCGAGGCGTTGTACAGCACATGGGAGAGCCGCCCGTCCATGTGACGAATCGTAAGCGGATAGTCGGTGACAAAGCCTTTGGCGAAGGCCTGCTGGTAGCCTTCCCGGGCTTTTTCCGGTTCCGTGAAATAGTTAGAAAAGTCCGTGGCAATGAGGCGATCCCGTGCTGTGCCGGTGACCTTCGCGGTGGCTTCGTTAACATCCATGATTTTGCCTTCCGGGCTGATCGTCACCAGCGGGTCTACGCTGGCTTCGATCAAGCTCCGGGCGTACTGAGAGGCTTGCTTCTGCGCGGTGATGTCGCGCGCCGCCGCGAAGACTCCCAGCACGTTCCCGCGCGCATCCTTGTACACCGAGGCGTTGTACAGCACGTCCGTCAGCCGGCCCTCGGTGTGCCGGATGGTTAGCGGATAGTCGGTGACGAAACCTTCCGAGAACACCCGTTGGTAGCCCTCACGAGCCTTTTCCGGTTCGGTGAAGTAGTTGGCAAAGTCCGCGCCAATGAGTTTCTCGCGAGGCGCACCGGTGACCTTGACGGTAGCCTCGTTGACATCCGTGATTTTGCCTTCCGGGCTGATCGTCACCAGCGGGTCCACGCTGGCTTCGATCAAGCTCCGGGCGTACTGCGACGCTTGCTTCTGCAAGGTGATATCGCGAATGGTGCTGGAGACTTGCACGCCCTCCTCCGTCTCCAGCGGACTCAGGCTGATCTCGATCTGGAATTCCGAACCGTCCTTGCGCTGCCCGTAGAGATCGAGTCCGGCGCCCATCCCACGTGCGGTTGGTTTGGCGAAGAAACCCGTTCGGTGCCCCGGGTGGGCGTTGCGGAATCGCTGGGGGACAAGCATTTCCACGCGCTGGCCGAGCAGTTCTTGGCGTCCGTAGCCGAAGAGCTTTTGGGTCTGGGCATTGACCAGCACGATTTGGCCGTCTCTGTTGACAATCACCATGGCGTCGGGAGCCGCCTCGATCACGGCACGAAACCTCTCCTCCGCCTTCTTGCGCCCAGTGACGTCGCGCGCGGCGGCGAACACCCCCAGCACGCTGCCGCGGGCGTCCTTGTACACCGAGGCGTTGTACAGCACATCCGTCAGCCGGCCCTCGCTGTGCCGGATGGTCAGCGGGTAGTCCGTCACGAAACCCTCCGAGAACACTCGCTGGTAACCCTCGCGAGCCTTTTCCGGTTCCGTAAAGTAGTCGGCAAAGTCCGCCCCAATGAGTTGTTCGCGAGCAGCCCCGGTGACTTTCACCGTGGCCTCGTTCACGTCCGTGATTTTGCCTTCCGGGCTAATCGTGACCAGCGGGTCTACGCTGGCCTCGATTAGGCTGCGGGCGTACTGCGTGAGACGGATTTCATCCGAGATATCCTTGGAGATCAGCAGAAAACCGATCGGCTTACCCGTTGGATCGTGGCGTGGCGTGATCACCACCCGCGCGGTGAACTGGTCGCCGTTTTTCCGTTGGCGGGTAAGCGTTCCTTCCCATTTGCCTTTCTCGAGTGCCGTCTGCATGATTTGCTCGTGCACTCCGGCGCTGAGGTCTTGGGGCGCATGCAGAATCGAGGAATTTGCCCTGCCTATGACTTCGTCTGGCTCGTAGCCGTATAGGCGCCGCGCACCTTCATTCCAAAGCAGGATCTTGCCGGTAAGGTCCTTGGCGATCACCGAGTATTCCGTGGACGACTCAAGAATGTTGGTGATGAAGTCCACCGCGTCCTGCGCCGTTCCGACAAGGGAATTGTCGAAAAGTATGGGTTTCTCCGCAACAGCCGTTCTACCCTGGGCATTCGTCGTCGACCTGCCCCTAAAGACCGCTGGTGCTCGCTCGCCGAAACCTTCTGGGTCTCGATCTTTGCGCTTCATAATACGTGCCCCTCCCTGTCAGGTGCGGAATCCACAACGGCGCGAAGAATCACGTCCTTCACGAAAAAAAATTCTATAAATTAATGATTTGTCTCGCCGGAATCACAATTCCGGTGGCAATCACAGGAAGGGGGGAAACCGAAGCTAACGGATTCGAGAGTAAGGCCACTGAGCGTGCGAGGCAACGGGGAAACTTTCGGGTGTGTAGCAAGAGATAAGGGCTAACAGCAAGACTCCGCAAGCCACGAGTCCCGCCACAACAGAGCCGTTGCACAAAGGGATGGCGGCAGATACCAGTTCGCCGTAGACTGTGGGTCAAATGCGCGAAGTAAACCGCACCAATCCTCACCTGAGAGTACTGGGTGTGGACCCCGCTGCAGCGGGACCTACTGGATATGGCATCGTCGAAAGCGACGGGTGTCATTGCAAGATGCTTCACTATGGAGCCTTGCGCGTAGCCCCCAAGCGTCAAAAGGAATCCCTGGGCGCAGCGCTGCAAGACGTTCACGCCCTGCTGTGCCGGCTGATCGCGGAATTTTCTCCCACCGTTCTGGCGGTGGAGTCCGTATTTACCGCCCTGAACATGCGGACTGCCCTGCGCCTCGCCGAAATGCGCGGCGTGGTGCTGCTGGCGGCAGCCCAGCATGGCATCAGGGTGTACAGCTATTCGCCGCGGGAAGTGAAAGCCTCGGTGGCTGGCTATGGGCAAGCAGACAAAAAGCAGGTCCAGTTAATGGTGAGAGCCCTGCTGTCCATGGCGGAAACGCCGGAGCCCGCCGACGCTGCCGACGCCTTGGCCGTCGCCCTGTGTCATTTGCAGGCCCAACAAGCCCGATTGCGGTTTGGTCTGCCAGAAGCCCAAAGCCTGGCTAAACCCGGAAGTGTCCGTGTAGGCCTGAGCTCTATAAGAGGCGGGGTAACGCACCGGCATGTTCCGCGCATCGAATCAGCACAATGAAATACTTCGCACTTCGCCTAACTCTTGTACTTTGTGCTGTTTGCCTCCTAACGACCCCATGGCCAAGCCTGGCCGCGGCGGCTCCAGGCGCCAAACTGACCTTCCGGCGCGTTTTTAAGTCCAGCACCCCCGAATTCATCGAGATTACCGTTCGCGCCGACTCCGACAACGCCACCTACGAAATCCGCCAACTGGACGACGATCCCGGCGCCTCCCCCTTCGAGGTCAGCTCCGCGCTCCGCGCGAAGATGTTCGAGCTGACGGGAGAGTTGAATCACTTTCAAGGGCAGGATCTGGACGTCCATCGCAAAATTGCCAACCTAGGCCAAAAAACGTTTCGTTGGGAGCAAGCTTCGGAGGTCCACGAGGTAGCCTTCAATTACACCCTGAATTCGGCGGCCAGCCAGCTACTCCAGATTTTCGAGGGCCTGGCCCGCCAGCAAGAACTATTGATGCTGCTCGAGCGCCGCATGAAATATGATCGTCTGGGCATCAACGACGCCCTTCTACAGTTCGAGTCCGATCTCAACCACAAGCTTCTCCCCGAACCGCAGCGAGCCCTGCCAGCCCTCGACCAAATCGCCACCGACTCCCGCTTCGTCGAAATCGGCCGCCAACGCGCCCGCGCCCTAGCCGAACGCATCCGCCACCAGAGCTAACGAGCCCTCGCCAGCCTCTTGCGTCATCTAGTACTTCTAGTATCCTCGGCATCCCTTCATGCCCAGCCAAGTGGCCGTCAAATATTGTCCACATCGATATAAAAATACAATATTACGTATAAATGGTGCAGGATTTAGAATCTTACTTCTGCCTTTTCGCTAAACTTTTATATAACTGGCTGAAGCTAAATATCTTAATTTGTTCTTGATTTGGTCAACCTATTGCAAAGTCCGGACATGCCTACGTGTCACTTTGGGGACTTCCCGATTCATTGGGTGGCGGGGATCTAACGGCTAGGCCAAGTGACCCAGGTTTTCGCAAGTAAATTGAACGGCGTTTTTGGAGCTTTCGCGAGAACTTGCGAACAACGCACAAAAATATTCAATTGTTAGTTCATTTCTAGATTGGAGGAGAAATGCGTCGTCTCTGTGGAAGGACTCTTGTTTCCTGGTTCGTGGCCACTATTAGTTTTGCCTTTGCGATGAGTCTTGTTGTGCCACCTCCATCTGCCCTCGCGCAAGTCTCGGTCTCAACGGGCAGTGTGTCAGGCACCGTCACCGATCCCCAGGGCGGAACGATTCCGAACGCCAAAGTGACGGTATCTAACAAAGATACCGGCACGACTCAGACTTTTGAGACCAACAGCGCCGGCTCCTTTACCTCCGGAGGCATGACGCCAGGAACCTACACCATTCGCATTGAAGCCAAGAGTTTCAAAACCTTTCAGACTACCGTTCCGGTGCAGGTAGGCCAGATCGCGACCCTGAATCCCAGGCTCGAGCTGGGCGACTCTACGAGCGTCGTCGAAGTCACCGGATCCGCGATACAGGTGAATTCCGAGCAAGCCACCGTTCAGGACGTCTTGACTGCTGCAGACATCGATCAGCTCCCCATCAATGGCCGCAACTTCCTTGACTTGGCCACCCTCGAGCCAGGCGTGCAGATTCAGGACGGCTCGACCTTCGACCCCACCAAGAACGGCTATTCGTCACTGTCCTTTGGCGGGCGCTTTGGCCGTTCCGCGCGCATCGAAGTCGATGGCGTGGACGTCTCCGATGAGACCGTCGGCACTGTGACCCAAAACATTCCGCAGAGTTCCATTCAGGAATTCCAGGTCAGCCAATCAACCCTCGATCTCTCTACCGAATTGACCTCTTCGGGAACCGTGAACGTCGTCACCAAGTCCGGCACCAACGACCTGCACGGCGGCACCTACTACTACGGCCGCAGCGACCAGACCTCCGCGAAGATTGCACCGCCCACACCGACCCAGCCGTCCCTGGCTTTTGGACGCAAACAGTTTGGCGCGGACCTCGGCGGGCCGATCTGGAGGAACAAACTTTTCTTCTATGGAAACTTTGAACGCACCGACCAGACACTTCAGAATCCCGTTACCCTTAACGGGGACTTTAGTGGCCTATCGGGCTCCTTCGGCGCACCCTTTCAAGAGCGCGAATATCTGGGTCGCGTGGACTACAACATTAAATCCAATTTTACGCTCTTCTATCGCTTCAATTACGACCAGAACCTAAGCGTCCGTGGATTTAACCCCGGCGTGTACCAACCTTTCCAGAACGTCGACCATACCCCCACGCACGTGATCGGAACGGACTTCTCCATCGGGCGCAGCACGAACAGCATCCGCTTCGAGTACCTCAAATTCCGCAATGGGATTGTGGACGCTATCGCCTCCTCGGGCGCCCTGAACCCCGTTCCAGGAATCTCGCTGAATATCACGCCCAGCGGTAGCGATTTTACCTGCCTCGCCGGTGGTGAGAATTTCTGTTCGGGTGCCAACATCTTGGCTCCACAGAACACCTTTCAGAGCGACAGGCAGATCAAGTATGACGGCAGCTACACCGTCGGCCGGCACACGCTGCGCTACGGGAGCAGCTTTAACAAGATCCTTGGCGGCGGCTTCGCGAAGTTTTTTGCTCTTCAGCCGATGGTTCAGTCGGTCTTCAACCCTGCCAATGAAGCTTTCGCGAATACCAACCCCTTTGGTCCGGGTGGTGCCGGCAATCCAGGAAACTGGCCCGTGGACACCATCCTCATGGGCAACGGTCAAGGTTTCTCCACGGAGATTCCTGGATTTGGCCTCCCTGCAGGTGGCCAACACGACAATCGCTTTGAAATCTACTTCGGTGACCAATGGAAATTCCGGTCGAACATTACCATTACAGCTGGCTTGCACTACGGCCGCGACACCGGCCGTTCCGATAGCGATCTAGCGGGTGTTCCAGCTCTCGCGCAGTTCGACAATCAGTTTTTCCATGGCTTGGAAAAGCGCGTGAACGAACCCAACTTGAACTTCGGCCCGCAACTCGGCATTGCCTGGGATCCCTGGAAGAATGGCAAGACCGTCATTCGCGTCGGTGGTGGTCTCTACTACGAGAACGCCATCTTCAACAACGTGCTCTTTGATCGCCCGGGGCGTTTGTTGACGGGCTTGTTCCTCGCCCAGGCCGCACCATGCTTCGGCGGTACTGCGACGGGCCCGGTGACAGGCGTGGCCGACAGCCAGGCCGGTGGCGTTCCGTACTGTGGTGAAGCGGTTGGCACGGCGGCCACTCAGATTGCTGCCGACCAAAAGGCGTATCAGGCAGCCATCGCGGCGGCTGGGCCGTCAGCGAACCCCAACTACATTGGAACCACGCTCCAAGGTAACAACCTGAATGGCATCCAGATGTTCAGCCCAGATTATCGTTCGCCTTACTCTGTACAGATGAACGCGGGCGTGCAGCATCAACTCGGGCACGGCACGGTTCTTACCGTGGACTTCGTTCGTAACGTCGGCCTGCATTACTTGTTGGGTGTCGACACCAACAAGGTCGGCGATGCCCGATTCTTGAGTGTTCCGAACGCCCAGGCTGCTATCAACTCAACCCTCACCGCATGTGGAGTCGCAACCATCAACGCAGCCATCGCCGCGTGCCCTGGACTGCACCCGACTGGCGGCGGCGCCACCATCTCGGACTTCGCTGGCAACGGCTTGGATTCAGGCTTCGATGCAGCGGGTGGTGCACCCTGCCCAACCTGCGCCTTCGGCGGCGTAAATCCGGCTGTCGGACAGAACGAGATGAACATGCCCATCGGCAGGTCCACTTACGACGGCTTGTTGGTTTCTCTCAAGTCCAACCTCGATCATCCGCTCCCGGGCGTCAAGCGCATGAACCTGATTGCCTCCTATACTCTGTCCCGGTACAAGTCACTCGCTCAAGATCAGGACTTCGTCAACAACGCGATTGACTTCAACAACCCGTTGAAGTTCTTCGGTCCTGAGGGTTTGGATCGCACCCATCAGGTTAGCTTGGGAGCGGTAATGGATTTGCCGTTGGCCACTCGCATCGCCATGACCACGCACTGGGATACCGCGAGCCCTCTGACGCTTTTCCTGCCGCAGGCCGGAACTCCTGGAGAGATCTTCCGCACCGACGTGACTGGCGACGGTACGGTCGGCGACGTCGTGCCCGGCTCGAACGTTGGCGCCTTCGGGCGGAGTATCAAAGCCTCCGACCTCAACAAATTCATCGCCTCCTACAACAGCACCTCAGCCGGGCAGCTTACTCCTGCGGGTCAGGCGCTTGTGGCCGCGGGGCTGTTTACCTCGGCACAGCTGACCTCGCTAGGTGCGGTGACCCCTACCTTGGCACTGGCCCCCGCAGGTCAGGTGGGCGTCGCGCCCATCTTCACCTTTGACGCCCATATGTCCTGGGAACTACGGTTGTCCAGGGTGCTCCATGCTCTGCCGGAACGAGTCGTTCTCGAACCGCAGGTGGCCCTGTTCAACGTGTTCAACTATCAGAACCATGATCCGTTCGGCAACGTCCTCAGTGGCGTCTTGAACGGCAGCGTTGGATCGGCCAACGGTACTACAGCCCACGGGCCGCTTGGCCGCTCGAACTTGGTTACTCCAGGTTCGTCGTCCGGAGTGAACTGGTATGCAGTTCCCCGGCAGGCCGAATTCGGCGTAAAACTGTCCTTCTAACCTATTCCTTCAACCGGAACGGCGGGAAGCTTAGAAGCTTCCCGCCGTTCTCTTTTAATCCCTCGCGGACGCGCAGGTGTAGAATCCAGCCTTAGATCAAAAATCGCTCGCATGGAGGTCTCATGCGTCACTCCATCGTAGTTTCCCTATTGGCTGCGTTTTGCGTGATTTCAACCATCAACGGCAAGCAGGGGCACCCCATTCCACCCGGTGTGCGGCAAGCCGACAAGCAAATCAACAAACCTCTGGAGCCTTCTCCGGCGGCAGCACCCAATAAACCCGATCTAGCAAAGCTCAAGCAAGAGGCCGGCGAATTGGCCCAACTCTCTGCCGAAATACCGTCACAGCTAGACCTCGTAGCTCACGGACAACTCCCAAAGGAGCTATCCGCGAAGCTAAAGAGGATTGAAAGGCTGGCGAAGCACCTGCGAAGCGAAGTCACTCCCTAAACTGCAGGAAACCGCAGGCCTCTGCGTCCGGTTGCCGATTCTAGCCTAGGCTCGTTTGCGCACAATCCGTCCCCACTCCATCTAAGCGATGTGTTACCTACTCCCGAACCCTTCGCAATTCAGAACAACGCGTGGAAACCAGGCCACGAGTGCCCTGCCGCGGCGGACCATTTATCTCCCATATCATCAATTCCCCGGACCAGAAGCTAGCCCGCCGCTAAAGCATCCATGCTCTTCGACTGTCGGATATTCCTTCCATATCTATCTCAATCACAGCTAAATCCTTCGGAAGTATGGACTCGTCATTCCAAAACCTGCAGCTGAACTGATCTCTCAGTTTTTTTGAAAATTAGATAAGCAATAGATTCTGCTTAGGTTATCTACCACAGGCCGAATTGGCCTGTTTCTTGCATCCCTGCGCAATCGGGAAGAGAGCACTTGGGAATTTAGCAGGTCTCAAAGCAGAGATCATCTGGTCTCGAATCGACGGGTAAGCGTCAGTAAGTTCTATATTAGAAAAATGGAGGAGTAATGCATCGTTATAGCAAAATTCTAGGCCTAGTCGCGCTGGTCGCTATCGGCGGAATCGGTCTCGGATCCAGCCTGATCGCGCCTTCGGCTTGCGCCCAGGCAACTATCTCAACCGGCAGTATCCAGGGAGTGGTGTTGGACCCTAAGGGCGCAACGGTGGCCGCAGCCAATATAACCGTAACCTCAAAGGCTACGGGAGCAAAGCAGGCGGTGAGCCTTACCACCTCCGGAGAGTTCAATCTCGCCGGATTGACCCCGGGCTCCTACGTAATGCGCGTCGAAGCGTCTGGATTTAAGACCGTTGAACGGACAGTGATCGTCCAGGTAGGCCAAGTCTCTTCGTCCACGGTGAATCTGGAGCTCGGCGAGTCTTCCACGGTGGTCACGGTGGAGGGATCGACCGCACAGGTAAATACGGACCAAGCAATCGTGTCGGGCGTCTTGACCACCGATCAGATCGAAAACCTGCCCATCAATGGCCGCAATTTCTTGGACCTTGCCCAACTCGAGCCGGGCGTGCAGATTCAAGATGGCCAAAACTTTGACCCCACCAAAGTGGGCTATTCCTCAATCTCTTTCGGTGGCCGCTTTGGCCGCACCGCTCGCATCGAAGTCGATGGCGTGGACATCAGCGACGAAACCGTCGGCACCACCTCAATGAACATCCCTTCCAGCGCCCTGCAGGAATTCCAGCTGAGCCAATCGTCCCTAGACCTTTCCAACGATCTGACCTCTTCGGGCGCCGTCAACATCACCACCCGTTCCGGGACCAACGATTTTCATGGTGAGGGTTTTGGCTTGATACGCGACAGCAGTTTCGGAGCTTCCTTGCCGCGTCCCCAAGGCCAGCCCGCTCCTCCTTATCAACGCAGCCAGATGGGCGGCAATTTCGGTGGCCCGGTAATCAAAGACAAGCTTTTCTTTTTTGCAGACGGAGAGCACACGATTCAGCACCTCTTTGCACCGCTAGCGTTATCGGCTCCCTTTGGCGCGATCGGAACGGGTTACAGTTCTCCTTTCAAAGAGAACGACTTGCTTGGAAAGATCGACTACGTTGCTACGCAAAACCTCAGATTCTTCTACCGCTTCGACTACTTCGCGAATTATGCGGTTTCGGAATTCCAGACGGTCGGCCTGAACCCCTACCTGAACAAGGACTACACCCGCACGCATGTCATCGGCGCTGATTGGAGCAAAGGTTCCTACACCAACAGCTTCCGCTTCGAGTACCTGAAGTTCCAAAATCAAATTCTAGACGCGACTCTGACTAGCGGCCTGCCTTTTTCAACCTTGGGAGCGAGCTTGCAGGTGGGCTCCTTCCAGGCGGGTCCCAGCACCTTGGCTCCGCAGACCACGCCGCAGAGCGATCACGACTACAAGTATGATGGCAGCAAGATCTTCCGCAATCACATTATCCGCTATGGCGCGTCCTTCAATCACATTCAAGGAGGAGGTTTTGCCAAGTTCTTCTCGATCAATCCCTTGCTGATCAATGGCGGTACCGCGTTTGTGCCCGGCCCTGGGGGAGACGCCAACCCTCTCAACTACACCGTGCAAACCGCGATCATCGGCAATGGCCTGGGCTTCTCGACCGAGCAGCCTGCTTTCGGCTACCCGTTTGGCGGCCTCGGCCCGGACAACCGCGTGGGCCTCTACATCGGCGACAGTTGGAAGGTTAAATCGAACCTGACCGTTTCCGCTGGCTTGCGCTACGACCGCGACACCGGCCGCACCGATAGCGACCTCAACAACTCATCCTTCTCTTCCACCGTCAATTCCTTCTTTCCAGGCTTCGGAGATCGCGTCCATGAACCCAACAAGAATTTCGCTCCACAGTTGGGTGTGGCGTGGGATCCTTTCAAGAGCGGCAAGACGGCCATCCGCGCCGGCATCGGCCTCTTCTATGAAAACGTGATCTACAACAGCGTTCTGTTCGATCGGCCGTTCCGGATCCCTTCTGGCGGTTTTCTAGCCTTCCCCCTGGCTTGCGCCGGTGGACAGGCTCAAACCATCAGCTTTGGCGACGGCTCGCAACATTCGCTCGCGCCTGGCGTCTGTGGTGGTCCTATTAGCACCTCCGCACCCGCCATCGTCGCCTTCCAGAAGGCCTACCAGGCTTCCTTCCCGGCCGGCGCCAATCTTCCCAATCCAAACTATCTTCCGACCCTTCTGCAAAACGGCTCGTCGGCCATAGCTACTGGCTTCTTCGGTCCGGACTACCAGAGCCCGCGCTCACTGCAGATGAACATCGGTTTCCAGCGCTCTCTCTGGCACGGTGGCGTATTCAGCGCCGACTTTATACGCAACGTCGGCACCCATTACGCATTGGGCTACGACGTAAACCATGTCGGCGACGTACGCTACTTCAACTTGCCTGCCGCCAAGGCCGCTATCGCCCGCACCCTCGCCCTTTGCGGCGTAGCTACCATTGACCAGGCCCTAGCTAACTGCCCCACCAATCCGGACGGTGCAAGCCAGGCGGGCTACACCGCCCGTCCAGCCACCATCTCGGACTTCGCGATCAACGGTTTGGGTACCCCCGCTGACGCTGGCACCGGCATCTGCGACGCCGCTACCGTCGGCTTCCAGTGTGCTTTCGGCGGCCTTAATCCCGGCGCCCCATCGTTCCCCGTGCAAGAGCCCATCGGCCGCTCTACCTACGACGGTCTCCAGCTCAAGTACGTGCAGAACATCGCGCGTCCTGCCCCTGGCATCCGCAATCTGAACCTGCAAGTGTCTTACTCTCTGTCTTCTTTTAAGGATGATGGTGGAGAGGTTGGCACCGGCACCCAGATCTCCGCCAACGACCAGGACTTCGTCAACAACGCCATCGATTACAACAATCCAGCTCACTACTTCGGCCCCGGCTCTCTCGATCGGAAGAATCAGCTCTCTTTCGGCGGTATCGTTGAGGTTCCCGGCCATTTCCGCGTCGGCTTCGTCGGCCACTTCTATTCGGCTCTTCCGGCGACCCTGTACACTGCCGAATCCGGATCGCAAGGCGAAATCTTCCGCACCGACTTCAACGGCAGCGGCTTCATCGACTCCACCACGGCCAGCGATCCATTGCCCGGCACTACGATTGGAGCCTTCGGTCGTAGCATCAGTGGTGTAGGTGGTCTAACGAACGCCATTAACAACTACAACCAGACCTTTGCCAATCAGCCGACCCCTGCCGGCCAGCAGTTGCTGCAGAATGGCCTCTTTACAACCGCTCAACTCCAAACCGCCGGCTTTGGCGGCGTGGCTCCCTTCATCCCCCTGCCTCCCGCTGGACAGGTGGGTGTTTATGGCCTGCGCGCCTTCGATCTCAAGCTCGACTGGGTCTACAAGTTCAAAGAGCGCGTGAGGTTGGAGCCCGGTGTTTCTTTTTACAACGTATTCAACTTCGCCAACTTCGACCTGCCGCAAACCATGATCAGCGGCATCCTGAACGGTCAGCCTGGAACGTTGAATGGCACCACCTACGGCCAGCAAGTCGCCCAACGCGTCGGCGTCGGTACCGGCGTCTACAGCCTCGGTTCACCTCGGGCCATCGAGTGGGGCCTCAAGCTGACGTTCTGAACCAGAAACCTACAACCGGAAAGAAGCGGGGAGCGAAGAGCTCCCCGCTTCTTTTTTGGGCTAGGTCTTGTTCAATCTTTGTCATCTCCCCGCCACGTTGCGTAGACTCCTCGAGTGGGCAAACGTCTCGCGCACCAATGCCCCCAAATCCCGCCGCGAACCATGCGACAATCTCTTGTCGTGAACCGCTTCGCGGAATACACTCGCGGCTACCTTCCGTCCCCTTGCCTCGCCCAGCGACGCAATCGCAGTTCGGAACGCGCACTCAAATGGAGGTCACACGTGAATCGCCGAATCGCCTTCGCCCTTGTTGCTCTCGTTTTCGCCGGAATTCTCACCGTTCATGGAGCATTTTCCCAGACAGCTCCCTCTTCCACTCGCCGCGCCTTCAGCCTGCCCGACGACAACCCGCAGCTGCCTTTCAGCGGGGCGATCTTAGCCGGCAACACTCTATACATGTCCGGCCGCATCGGTTTGGATCCCAAGACCGGCAAAGCTCCCGAGCTGGCCGACGACGAAATTAAATTGCTGCTCGACCACCTGAAGGCCACTTTGGTGCTGGCCGGGATGAGCATGGATGACCTGGTCTACGTCCAGATCGCCTGCACGGACTTGTCGCTGTACGACAAATTTAACGCCGCCTACCGTTCGTACTTCACGACCAAGGACTTACCGGCGCGCGAATTCATCGGCGCCAGCACGCTTCTGCGCGGCGGCCATTTCGAACTGCAAGCCATCGCCGTTCGTCGCTGATTCCCAGGCCGCACGCTGGCTCCTGCGTCCTAGTTGCGTCCGCCAACGTTGTTCATCTGCTTCGCTAGACCATATATGGGCATACAGGTAGTGATTTCATTTGACCATATGCCCATATAAGGTCACTATCCTCAATGCTGTCCGACCTCAATTTCTTCGTAACTCTATGTAATATAGGTACTTGCATTGTTAACAAAATTTAGCATCCAGTGGTGGCCTGAGTGCATCCACTATCGCCAGCGGGGCAGAACCTATGCTGAGAATTACAACGGACAAGAAGCGCGGCAAACTGGTCCTGACCGTAGAGGGACGCCTCGCGGGGCCTTGGGTAGCAGCGCTGGAGCAGTGCTGGCGCGAAATGCGAGCCGGCTCGCCAGACGAAAAGTTCAGCGTCAATCTTTGCGGTGTCAGCTTTATCGATCCTTCCGGAAAAGCGCTGCTGAAGGAAATACATCACCAGGGAGGGCGGCTGGTTGCAGAGGGCTGCTTGAACCAAGCCATCGTGCGGGAAATCAGTGCGCCAGAAGACAAGGACAAGGGCGAAGGCTCCAAGGGTTCTCACATCGTTTTTTACGTAGTGCTCTTCAGCTTGCTGATAAGTCCGACACTTACGCCCGCGCAAAGCAGCCGGCAGCAGAGTCCGTTGCCGGCGAATCCGCCAACGGAGGTTTTACGGCTCACGCTGGACCAGGCGGTTGGGCTGGCGGTGAAACAGAACACCACGGCGCAGATCGCGATCCTGACGGCTGCCCAAGCCGTGCAAGACCAAAACACCGCGCGGGCGGAATTGCTGCCGCACGCCGATTTTAACGTCAACGATTCCGTGCAGCGCATAAACATTCAAGCATTTCTTGGGAAAAAGATTCCCGGCTTCCCGGGACATGGCGGGCCGTTCCAAGTGTTCGAGGCGGGCCCATCGTTCGGGACGCCGATCTTCGACTTGACCCTGTTCCGGCGCTATCAGGCCGCGGGTTACCTGGCAGGCGCCAGCAAGGCGGACAGCTTGTCGACGCGGGAGCAAGTGATTCTGCTGGTGGTCTCGCAATACATCGGAACGCTGCGGGACATCGCGGACGTGGAAGCGTCGCAATCGCGTGTCGATCTGGCGCAAGCGCTGTATGACCAGGCCGCGGACCTGCAAAAGGAAGGCGTCGGCACCGGCATCGATACCCTGCGCGCCAATGTGGAGCTGCAGAACGAGAACCAGCGATTGATCGAAGCGCAAGCCAGCCGGGAGACGTCTCTCTTCGCGCTGAGCCGTCTATTGAATCTCGATCCGCGGCAGCGCATCGAACTCGCCGACTCCTTGAGTTTCTTCGAGACGCCTCAGCCCGACGTGGAAGCCAGCATCGAGGAAGGCCTTTCGACGCGTCAGGAGTGGAAGTCACTGCAAGAACAGATTCGCGCTTCAGAGCACGACAAGAAAGCGGCCAGCGAATCGCGCCTGCCGTCCTTGAAGTTCGACGGGCAGTGGAATTACGAGGGCTCGTCCTCGACAACCGGCATTCCGACCTACAACTACGCGCTGGCCGCGACCATGCCGCTGTTCACCGGCGGCCGCATCCACGCCGAAATGGTGCGCGCCGACCTGGACATCCAGAAACTGCAGCAGCAGCAGGCGGATCTGCGCAACCAGATCGCGCTGGACGTAAAGACCGCGCTGGTCAATCTGGATTCCGCGCGAAACCAAGTGCGCGTGGCGAATTTAGGCGTGCAGCTCTCCAAGGAAGAAGTGGATCAGGCGCGCGACCGTTTCAAGGCCGGGGTGGCCAACAACATCGAAGTGATTCAGGCCCAGGATTCACTGGCGCGGGCCAACGACAACCAGATTGCGGCGCTGTATCGCTTCAACCAGGCCCGTGCGGACCTGGCGCGCTCAGTCGGGCAGATGGAAAAGGTTTACGCCAAGTGAGGGTGGGTTCATGAGCATTGAGATCGAAGTTGGGCTAGAAAACGCGGCTAGGGTCAAACCGGCCCCGGAAGAAATCCGGTTGGACGAACGTCCAAAAGGCTTCGCGAACCCCAACGTACGGGGATTGCTGCTCATTGGCGGGGGCGTGGTGCTGGCCGTGCTGGTGGGACTGTTCGTTTACTACCACAACCGCGAGAGTACTGATGACGCGCAGGTCGATGGGCACATCACTCCGGTGGCCTCGAAGATTTACGGGCGAGTGGCGCAAGTTTTGGTGGACGACAACCAGGCGGTGAAGGCGGGGCAAGTGCTGGTCAGGATCGACGCACGCGACTATCAGGCTAGCCTCGACCAGGCTAAAGCGGCGCTGGCGTTGGCGGAAAGCGACGCGCAATCCGCGGGCGTCGATGTTCCGAGGACGCGCGAGAACGTGGCGAGCGGGACCTCTAGCGCGGACGCGCAACTAGCCGGCGCGCAAGCGGCGGTGCAGAGCGCTCAGGCGACCTACGAGCAAGCGCGCACCTCGGACTTGGCGTGGGCGCGAGACAACATCGAAAAGAGCCGCGCCAATGCCGAACTGGCGAAGGCGGATTTGGCGCGCTACAAGCCGCTGCTCGACAAGGGAGAAATCTCCAAGCAGCAGTATGACGCGGCCAAGGCTAACGCCGATGCAACGGCCAGTTCACTGCAGGCCGACCAAGACAAGCTGGCGCAGGCCGAGCGCAGCGTTGAAATCGCCAAGGCGCAATTGCTGGCGGCGCAGGCGCGGGTCGATCAGGCGAGAGCGGGAGTGTCGTCGGCACATGCGGACGTGCGGCAAATCTCCATGCGCACTTCGGACGCGCAGGGAAAAGCCGCGAAAGTGGAGCAGGCGCGCGCGGCGCTGGTGGCCGCGGAGTTGAACTTGAGCTACACGGACATCGTTGCGCCGGTTGACGGCGTGGCCACCCACAAGCAAGTGGAGCCGGGACAAATCGTGCAGCAGGGGCAAGGACTGCTGGTGGTTGTACCGCTGCAGAACGTGTGGGTGACCGCAAACTTTAAAGAGACCCAGCTGAGAAAAATGAAGGCCGGCCAAAAGGCGGAAGTGCACGTGGATACCTACGGCAAGACTTTCAGCGGGCACCTCGACTCGATCGCCGGAGCTACCGGAGCAGTGCTGAGCTTGCTGCCGCCGGAAAACGCCACGGGTAACTACGTGAAAGTGGTGCAACGCATTCCGGTGAAGATCGTGCTGGATCCGATTCCTCCGGATAAAGCGATTCTGCGGCCGGGGATGAATGTGGATGCGACCGTGATTACGGAATAAAACGCAAGTTTGAGAGTTCAAGGGTAGGCGAGTAAAAGGCTGTGGAACAGTGCTGAATGCTCAACAGAATCCTAGCGAGGCTGCGGACACCGGAAGGGAACATCAATCCCTGGGTGATCGCGGTTACGGTGACGCTGGCGACGTTCATGGAGGTGCTGGACACCTCCATTGCGAACGTGGCGCTGCCGCACATTTCGGGGAATTTGTCGGCTGGAGCGGACGAATCGACGTGGGTGCTGACATCGTATCTGGTTTCGAACGCGATCGTGCTGCCGCTCTCCGGCTGGCTCTCGTCGCTGATCGGGCGCAAGCGCTTTTACATGTCGTGCGTCGCGCTGTTCACCGTGAGTTCGTTTTTGTGCGGTCTGGCGCCGAGTTTGGGCGTGCTGGTGCTGTTCCGGATCATTCAGGGCATAGGCGGCGGCGGATTGCAGCCCAGCGAGCAGGCCATTTTGAACGACACGTTTCCGCTGGAAAAGCGCGGCATGGCCTTCGCGGTGTACGGGCTGGCGGTGGTAGTGGCGCCGACCATCGGGCCGTGGCTGGGCGGGTGGATCACAGACAATTTTTCGTGGCGCTGGATTTTTTACATCAACGTGCCGGTGGGAATTATTTCACTGCTGCTGACCTCGGTGCTGGTCAGCGATCCGCCGTACATGAAGCGCGCGACGGTCAAGCGCGGGTTTCGCATCGACTACATCGGCATCGGGCTGATCAGCCTCGGGCTCGGCAGCATGCAGATCATTTTGGACAAAGGGCAGCGCGACGATTGGCTGTCATCCAACTTCATCGTGTGCTTCTTCGTGCTGATGATCTTCGGAATCCTGGCCGGGATTATTTGGGAGCTGCGGGAAAAAGAGCCGGTCGTCGATTTGCGGATGTTGAAGGACCGGAACTTTGCGCTGTCCACGCTGGCCATGTTTTTTCTGGGATTCGTGCTGTATTCCAGCACCGTGCTGATCCCGCAATTCTTGCAGGAATTGCTGGGGTACACCGCGCAGTTGGCGGGCATGGCGCTGTCGCCGGGCGGCGCGGTGATCATGTGCATGATGCCGGTGGTCGGGTTTCTGGTGTCGAAGGTGGACACCCGGATTCTGATCACCTTTGGGTGCGTCGTGTCGTCTATAGCGTTGTTCGTGATGGCCGGATGGAACCTGGGGCTGGATTACCGGCACGCGGTGCTGGCGCGCATGTTGCAGAGCTTCGGGCTGGCGTTTTTGTTCATTCCGATCAACGTGTCGGCGTTCGCGTATGTGCCCAGAGAAAAGACCAACATGGGGACGGGCATCATCAACTTGGCGCGGAATATCGGGGCCAGCGTGGGCATAGCCACGGTGACCACACTGCTGCAGCGGCGGACGCAAGTGCATCAGTCGCAGTTGGCGGAGCATGTAAACGGCTACAGCGCGGCTTACCGGAACATGCTCAATGGCACGCAGACGCGGCTGGTTTCCGCGGGGTCGGGACTGGCGCAGGCCAGCGCGCAGGCTCACGGAATGATCTACAACACCGTGCAGCGGCAGGCGGCCATGCTGGCATTTATCGACAACTTCAAGATGCTGGGCGTGGTTTTTCTTGCGGTGGTTCCGGCGCTGTTGCTGCTGAAGAAGCCGAAGGGGCGGTCCGGCGATGTGCCGGTGCACTGAGGGAGCGGAAAGTTTTGCGAGGGGTCGAACGTATTACTTATTGAAGCGAAACGGGGGGTAGCCAATGGCAACGCAAGTGGCAGTCATGGGAATGCAATTCGACGAAGGCAAACTGATTCGCGCCGGGCAAAAGGGCGATTCGCAGGCGGTGGAAACCCTATTCAAACGCTACCAGCGGCCGCTGTTTCAGACGGCGCTGCGCGTGCTCGGCAACGCCGAAGATGCGGAAGACGCTTTGCAGGACGGCATGCTTTCGGCGTACCGCAACTTGAAGCGTTTTGAAGGGCGATCGCAGTTTTCCACCTGGCTTACGCGCATCGTGATCAATGCGGCGCTGATGCGGAGGCGCAGCGCCAAGGCGCGTCCCGCGGTGTCGCTGGATGAAGCGCCGCGCGAGGACGAATTGCCTGTGGCGGAGCGTTTTGCCGCGCAAGGCCCGAACCCGGAGCAGGTTTTTGCCGGGACGGAGCTGCGCGAGATGATCAGCGCAAATCTGGACGAGTTGTCGCCGCTACTGCGCACGGCCTTCGTGCTGCGCGAAGTGGAAGGCTACTCGACCGGAGAAGCGGCGAAGAAGCTCGGAGTTACCGAGAACACGCTAAAGGCCCGGCTGTGGCGCGCGCGGCATCAGTTGGCCGAGCGGCTCGGCCGGCGCCTGCGGCGCTTCAGCGACGACGTGACCGGCAAGAACGGCGACGGCGCTGGAATGATGGGCGAAGAGGCTTGCAGCTACTGCTGAAAAAGAAGTTGAGACGTAAAGAAGTAACGAAGCAACGATGGAAGACAGGCCGGCGGAGACGTCGGCCTCTTGTTTTTACTTTGAGTTATTGCGAGCAGCGGCGGGGTAGAGGCCGAGGACGCGGAGGTCGCTGGTGGCTTTACGGACCTCAGCGAGGGCCGATTCGAGGCGGGGCGCCGCATCGGTTTCTACGTCCAAGAAAAATTGGTATTCCCAGGGGCGGCCGTGGATTGGGCGGCTCTCAATTTTCAGCAGGTTTACGCCGTGGCGGGAGAAGGGCTCAAGCGAGGCGAGCAGAGCGCCGGGGCGGTGCGCCAGGCGCATGGCGATGGACATTTTCAGTGTTGGCAAGGAGCTCACATCGCCTTGACGCACGCGGAGTTCGACCATCAAGTCGGTCATGACAGGAGACGCGGCGCGCGCTGACTTCGGGGAGTCGTTCTTGCCGTCGCTTCCAGGTACGGGGACGAGCAGAACAAAGCGGGTGAAATTCTCGGCGTTGTCTTGGATGCTTTCGGCGAGGATTACGCCGTGATAGTGGTCAGCGGCGCGGCGGCCGGCGATGGCGGCGTGGCTTTTGTCGCCGCTGGCGAGGACTTCGCGAACGCTGCCAGCGGTGTCTTCCGCCGGAGCGCGCTTGAACTGTGGGTGGCCTGCGAAGAAACGCTCGCATTGGGCGAGAGCCATGGGATGCGAGGAGACAGCGCGAATATCCGCGAGCGAAGAACCGGGGCAAGCGATCAGGTGCATCTCAATGGGTAGAATCGTTTCCGCGGTGATGGTGAGATTGCTGTCCAGGAGCAAATCGTAAACGCGGACCACCGAGCCTGCCAGGGAATTTTCTACGGGAACGAGCAGGGCGTCGGCAGCACCCTCGGGAATGGCGCGAAATGCTGCGTCGAATGTGGGCCGCGGCACAGTTGCGATCTGCTCGCCGAGAAGCTGGACGGCGGCGGCTTCGCTGAACGCGCCGGCTTCTCCTTGAAACGCCACGCGCATTTTCTTGGAGTCTACGTCCACACACGCCTCCCGATTGCGTGCTTCTTGGTTTCGTTGCGTTTGCCGGCTTTTTGCCGGAGCGTGCCTAGATGCCCTGCGGCTTGACGGTTTCCGGGTATCAAGTATGATTCGCGCAGCCTCTCGAAACAAATGCGAATTTGGTCCGCCGCGCAGAGGGACAAAGATGAGTTACGTGGAAAAAAGCCTGGTTCCCGGAGAAACGCTGCTGTACGAGACGCGGCATCATTGGATGGTGCTGATCGGACCGGCGGTCCTCGGTTTCGTGTTCGGCGTGCTCGCTGCGGGACTGCTGATCGAGGCCATCGCGGCCAAAAACGGCGCGGGCTTGGCGGCGCGAGCTTCTTCGACGGAAATTGAAGCCATGGTCATTTTTGGAGTTTTCTTGCTTGTGATCTGCTTCGTCATGGTGGCGTACGGAATTGCGAAGCGCAACGCCACCGAAATGGCCGTGACCAACAAGCGAGTGCTGATCAAGACCGGACTGGGGAGCCGCAGGACACTTGATCTGATGCTTTCGCGAGTGGAGAGCATCGGCGTGGAGGAGACGGTCTTCGGGCGGATGCTGGGTTATGGATCTGTCGTGGTACGCGGAACCGGGGGAACGCCGGAGCCGTTTCTGATGATTGCTCACCCGCAAGAGTTCCGGCGCGCGGTACAGGAGCAGACCGGCCTGGAGCGTACTGGAGCCAATTAAGCAGCCGAGGAAGCGTATACTGGAGCGGTTATGGAAGCCAAAAGAGCAATCACGTCACGGCCGGAGCCCGGCGAATACGCGGCTTATTACGAGAAGTATGTGGCGCTGGTCCCTGGAAACGACATTGTGGTCACGCTCGAGGCGCAGCGGCTGCAGATGATTCAACTTTTCGCGGCGCGAGGCGAGCGCGACGGCAATTTCCGTTACGCGCCGGAAAAATGGACCGTCAAGGAAGTGGTGGGCCACGTCAGCGACACGGAGCGGATTTTTGCGTACCGGGCGCTGCGCATCGCGCGGGGCGACGCGACTCCTTTGAGCGGCTTCGAGCAGGATGACTACGTGCGCGCCGGGGCGTTCGGCGACAGGACGCTGGCGGATTTGGCGGAAGAATTCGCGCACGTGCGCAGCGCCACGGTGGCGCTGTTCCGCTCGCTCGGAAAAGATGCCTGGCTGCTTCGCGGGGTGGCCAACAAGAATGAGGTCAGCGTGCGGGCGCTGGCGTTCATCGTGGCGGGCCACGAACTGCACCACCGGCGCATCCTCGAAGAGCGGTACTTCCCAGCGATACCCCGAGCCTAATCAACGCCTGGGGCGAATGCGCACGGCGTCCACATACCCTCGCTGATAGGTTAGATCCTTGCGCTCCTCGGAACAATTGACGGCTGCGCGTCTGGCGGTCCAAGCCGTGCGATCCGGGAAGACCAGTACAGGGCGGCGGCGGGCTCCGTTGTGCCATTTGTTCTTGCGCGGGCGAAGCAGGTAGCAAAGCAGGATGGCGCCCATCGCGAGAGTGACCGCCGCGGCAAACAGCCCCGTGGGCTGCGCGGCGATCGGATTCGCGAACTGCTCCTCGATCATGTAGGCGCCGAGACACATGAAGATCAGAGTGAAGAAGACGACGATGCTGCCGAAGGTGCGCTTGGTTCCGCCGCGGGCGGCCAGGGATTTTGCGGGATGCGCGGCGACGGGTGCGGTTGCAGTGGTAGCGCGCATGGATTATCCCTCGCGCGAGCCTTGCGGGAGGGCGAGGGATTCCTCAATACGCAGAAAATCCAGGTAGGTGAAGACGAGCGAAGTGTATTTCTTCTTCATGATCCCGCCGCAAGCGCACCTGGGATTGAGGCCTTCGATTTCGCCGCTGATTTCGACCACTACCTGGCAGCCGCAGGCCAAATTGGTGCAGTGCCAGCGCTCTCTTGCCTTCATTAGCATGACCTTCGCGCCTCCCTTCGTTCCGGTTGTCTGCGATTCACGCAAATGCTTTGATGCCGCCGTTTCATAAGAGGAGAGGTACGATACCGAGTAGTAAAAGAAAATGCAAGAATTACTTTTGTGATATCGAATCGCGGGCGGGCCGGGAGTTGCGCTGTCGGTGCGCGATTTATGGCGTTCTGGGGTAACCAGAAAGCTAACCTCCGGGGCATGCCTCTGAAGGTACGAGGGCGTACGATTTCGCTTTAGAGAGATTGCCCGAGCGGGTGCGGGATTGAAGATACAGAATGGCCCTTGGTTCCTCTGGGTGAACTGAAGCCGTGCCGCGACGAAAGACGATCGTTGCTGCACAGGCTTTTTGGCCCCGGCAACTCTGCGACGCCACGCGGGCTATCTCGGATTCAGCGGTTTCGCACCGAGGGACCTGATGTAGGAGACGAGCTGCCAGCGCTGGGGCTCCGGGAGCTTGGACCAGACGGGCATGCCGCGGCGGACTACACCGTTGGTCAGGAGCCAGAAGATGGCTCCGGGGGCGGAGCTTTGGACTTGTTCGGCGCGCAGGCTGGGGCCTTTCTTGGCGCCTTCGGCGGTGTCGCCGTGGCATTCGGCGCAATGCTGCTCGAAGAGGTTTCTGCCGGCGGCGACGGCATCGGGATCGCTCTCCAGAGGATTGCGCTTGGCGCGGGCTTTGTCTGGTGCTTTGGCTAGCTCGGCGTAGACGGAAGAATCCTTGCTCGGTGGCTTGGCGCGGGCTGCGGTGTTCTGCTGGCCTAAGGCCAGGGATACTCCAAGCAGGGTAATGCTGACGCAGAGAGCGACGTAGGGCTTCGCCAATCTTTGTGATAGAGGGCGGTCCTTGCTCAGCAGTAAGCGACGTGCCTGGGTGGACGCCGGGCGGGGCCCTTCGAGGCTGAGGGTAAACAAGCCCCGGCCCCGACAAGGAGAGTTACTCTCCGGCGCGCCCGAGAGTGCCTTGACATTGTCACGGAAGGTCTTCATGGGCGGCTTCCGAAGAGGTGGCCGATCATTTCGCCAAATCCGGAGAATTCACGGGAGACACCCCAGCGCAGAAGGAACTTGTGACTGTTGTCGTTTAGCCCAAAGCCTGGCGAGAGGCGCAAGGTCCAGCCGGAAGGCAGATTCCAAGCTGCAACCGGGGCGAGGTAGTGGGAGGTGTTGCGCAGGCCAAAATTGTAGCGGTTGCCGAGGCCTCCATACATTTCCACGCCGGCGCTGAATTTTTCGCGGCAGAAAGTGCAGCGCTGCGCCGAAGCTTTGAGGGCCAGGGGCCGACTCGCGCCCAGGGCATAACCAAATTCCCAGGGATTGTTCGACAGGTTTTTAGAGGCGATGGTGTTTTCCGTGAAGTTCCAGCCTTTCACCGTGCTGGAAAGGATGAGCTTGAACTCCAGTTCGTGGCCATGGTCCTTGCGGGCTTCGCCATTGGGGGTCAGAAAGTCCGATTCCACGTCCAGGCCTTCTACTTCCTTCAGGATCTTGTCGGCGCCGCTCTTGTTTTCATACTCGACGTAGAGGACCGGATTGATGAAGTGCTCGTGTTTGAGCGGGCGGAAGCGGTTCTCCCAGCGGAAGCCGGTAAACAGGGTGCTATCGCCAAAAGTAGTCTGGCCATCGAGGTAAATCTCGGTGGTCCACCAGGCCGTGGCGCCGTACTCGAACTCGGCCCAGAAGGCGTGGAAATCGTTTCCGGCGCGCTGGGTGCCGAAGGTGGAGAAGTACTCGACCTCCAGGCTGCCCGGCTCTTCGAGGTAGTGGTCGTAGGCGACGATATAAGGACTCTCCTGGCAGTAAGCCGGAGAAGGGCAAAATGGGGACAGCAGGGCCGGAGCGAAAAATAGTAGAAAAGCGCGGCGAAAGTAAGAAGACACGGATTGTCCTTGCAAGTAGTTTGCAACACGAACGCAAATAAGACTAACTTGGTCGCATATCAGATGCAAGTACATTGCAACTGCATCCTCCATTCCCCCCAGAACCCTCGCCCTGACTCGCTTGGGCCGAGGTATCGAGCTACTCACACCCTGTCCATCCGTACGGTTGATTTCCGGAAGGTGGTTGTTAGACTGGTGGATAGCAGGCGAGAAGTATCCTGCTTCGCCGACTTCCCCGCCCCGGCTCGACCCTCTTGCCGGCGGGAAACAACCGCTCTACCAACGCGAACGACTTCCCCGTTCTGAAAGACCACTGGGTACAGATGCCGGAAACGGTGGCGCCCGAGCGTTTGCTCGCGGCCATTCTAGGCTCCACGGAAGATGGGTTACTGAGCTTCGCCCTGGATGGCACAATCCAGACTTGGAGCCGCGGAGCGGAGCGCCTATACGGTTACGCCGCGGCCGAGATGACCGGACAGCGGCTGGCGCGGCTTCTACCCGTCTCCGAAGTGCCGGTGTATGACGGACTGCTGCGGGCCGCGATAAACGGAGACTTTCCGCACTGCGAAAACCGGGAACGCCTGCACAAGGATGGATCGGTCCTGCGGGTCACCCTCGCCCACATACCCATTCGCAACGAACAAGGAGAGATCACCGGCATTCTGGAGCGCGGGCGGGTGCCCTCCTGGAGTAACGGGAGCAAAACACCCGAAGCGCAGCTGCGCTTTTTGGCGGAACAAATGCCGCTGGCGCTTTGGACCACCGATCAGAATCTGCGAATCACATCGAACTGGGGCGCTGGACTGCTGGCGGCGAAAATTCAGCCCGGGGCACTCGTCGGCCGTTCGATCTTCGAGTACCTGAAATGCCAGGACCCGCATACGGCGCCGATTGCGCAGCACTACGAAGCGCTGCGGGGCATCTCTTCCCGGTTCGAGTACAAGCGAAAGAATCGAGTGATGGAGATTCATCTGGAGCCGCTGCGATCACCGGCCGGCGAAATCATCGGGTGCATCGGCGCCGGACTGGACATCACCGAGCGCAAGAAGAGCGAAGAGCGAACTCGCTACCAAGCCACCCACGACGCCCTGACCGGGTTGGCGAACTACCGGGAATTCCTGGATACGCTGGAGCGGGAAGTGCGCCGCGGCGAGCGCAGCAGCCGATCCTTTGCGGTGCTGATGCTGGACCTCGACGAGTTGAAGCGCATCAACGACAGGTTGGGGCATCTTGCGGGGAACCGCGCGCTGCAGCGGCTCGCCGCTGTAATGAAAGAACAGTGCCGTTCGACGGACTTGGCGGCGCGGTACGGTGGGGACGAGTTCGCCGTCTTGTTGATCGATACGGATTCCGTAACCGCCCAGCTCATCGCCGGCCGCGTGGAAAGCGCCTTGCGGAACGAAAAGAAGGAGCCCCCATTGAAAGTGAGCATAGGCTGCAGCGTGTACCCGGGTGATGGGCGGACGGCTCAAGAGCTCCTCGAGATAGCGGACCAACGGCTGTACCAGCGTAAGAGAACGGCGGGGCAACGGGGAGCGACGGCCCGGTAGGAGTCCCGAACCCGGCAGCGCCAGGCCACCCGTTGACACCCGCGTGAAGACGCGCCATTCTCCCGAAGTTCTGACTTTTTCGGACCGGGGGGATCGTGACGGCGCCGCGGTGGATACTTGCACTATTGGACGAAGGCTACGAAAAACGCACCTGGCACGGGCCCAACCTCAAGCAAGCGATTCGCGGGGTTACCGCGAAGCAAGCGGCATGGCGTCCCGGACCGCAGCGGCACAACATCTGGGAAGAGACTGTGCACGCCGCGTATTGGAAGTACGCGGTGAGACGCCGGATCGAAGGCGGAAAGCGCGGCTCGTTTGCGCTCAAAGGCAGCAATTTCTTTGCTCGGCCGGAGAAGGGGAAGTGGAGCGAGGCGGCATGGCTGGCTGACAAGAAACTGCTGGAGCGCGAGCATCGGGCTTTGCGCCAAGCGGTCGCCAAGGTGCTGCAGACTCCGCGCGGCACGAAGCTGCTGCGGCAGCTTTACGGCGTGGCATTCCATGACATTTATCATGCGGGGCAGATCCGCTTGCTGCGCCGGCTGATGAGCGGGGGCGGCTGATCGCACCGCCACCGCCTGCTGGCGTCCTATGCATTGCTCTTTCATTGACTTAGACCTGCGCGCAGCCTAAGATTCCGCGCAACAGCGGCTGGATAGGCCTCAGCCCCTGGGCAGTCTTTCCTAGCGAGTCCTGGGCAGTTCCCTGGCGGTGCGTCTTGCCGAGTTCCGTGGTGTCTCATTACCGTCTGCTGAATCCGCTGGGTTCGGGTGGGATGGGTGTGGTGTACCTGGCGGAAGACACCGCGCTGGGGCGAACCGTGGCGCTGAAGTTTCTGTCCCCGCAAATCGTGCACGATCCGAAGCGTGTGGACCGCTTCCGGAACGAGGCCCGGACGGCATCGTCTCTGAACCATCCCAATATTTGCACCATCTACGAGGTCGGTGAGCAGGATGGCGAGCTGTTCATTGCCATGGAGTACGTGGAAGGGCGGCCGCTGGCGGAATCGTTGCGAGAGAATGGGATGCCCGTCGAGACCGTGCTGCGGTACGGGCGGCAGATCGCTGGGGCACTGGAGCATGCGCACGAACGCGGCATCATTCACCGCGATCTGAAACCGGTGAATATCGTGGTGACGCCGCAAGGCGACGCCAAGATTCTGGACTTTGGGCTGGCCAAGCGCAGCGATCCTGAGCAGTTGCAGCGCAAGACCATGGATGCGGGCCCTACCGAAACGAGTCAGGGCCTGACGGGCACGCTGCCGTATATGGCGCCGGAGCAACTCGAAGGCAAGGAGGCCGGGGCGTGCAGCGACATCTGGTCGGTGGGCGTGATGCTGCACGAAATGGCTTCCGGGACGCGTCCGTTCCGCGGCGACAATCTTTACCGGCTGTGTATGGCGATTCTGCAAGAGCCCCCGCCGCCTTTGCCGGAGCACGTTTCGCCGGGATTCGCGAGTGTCATCAAGAGGTGCCTGGAAAAAGACCCGGCGCGGCGCTACCACCGCGCCAGTGAGTTGCGTGCGGCACTGGAGGCGCTGGAGCCGTCGCGTCCGATTGTGGCGAGCCCCCCACCACCCGTCAGAGCGCGGCGGAACATTACCTTGTGGATCCCCGTAGTGCTGGTGATCGCGGTGTTGGCTGGCGTGGGAATCGGGACGGCGTGGCGGAGCGGCAAACATAACAAGGTTTCTGCCGGCATCGCCATGGCGGTTCCGGAGCGGGTGCAGCTCGCGGTGCTGCCGCCCAGCGGAGGGGTACGGCCGGAGGAAACGGCTTTTGACGATGGGTTGGTGGAAACGCTGACGTCCCGTCTGACGGAGCTTACCAAGACGCATCCGCTGGCGGTGATTCCAGCGAGCGAGGTGCGATCGAAAAAAGTGACCACGGTGGATATGGCCCGCTCGGAATTCGGCGTGAATCTTGGATTGCTGGTCAACATCCAGCACGCCGCGGGGCAGGAACGCGTGAACTACTCGTTGGTGGATGCCCGCACGCATCAGGAGCTGCGGGGCGGGACCATCACGGCGGCCACCGCCGATCCTTTCGCGCTGCAGGATCAGGTGTCCGAAAGCGTGGCACAGGCCCTGGAGCTGGAGTTGCAGCCGCAGGAGAAGAAAGCTTTCTCCGCGCACGGGACCACCGAACCCGCGGCGTATGACTTCTATTTGCAAGGGCGGGGCTACCTGCAGAATTACGACAAGGAAGAAAACGTCGACAATGCCATTACCGTGTTTCGCCGGGCACTCGACAAGGATTCGGGATTCGCGGCGGCCTACGCCGGTTTGGGCGAGGCGTATTGGCGAAAATTCGAATCTACGCACGACAAGGGCCTGCCGGACCAGGCGGCCCGTGCGTGCCAGAGCGCCGCTAGGAAAGATTCCGGGCTCGCGGAGGCCAGCGCGTGCTTGGGTTTCGTGTACCTGGGCACTGGCAAGTACGAGCAAGCCGCGGCGGAGTACCAGAAGGCCGCGCAAGCCGAACCGACGATGGACGCCGCGCAGATTGGACTGGCGAGCGCCTACGAACATCTGGACCGGCTAGATGAGGCAGAAAAGGCCTACAAGGCGGCGATCGCGCTGCGGCCCAATTACTGGGCGGGATACAACCGGCTGGGCATCTTTTATCAGCGGCGCGGGAAGCTGGAAGAAGCGGATCGAATGTATGCGCAGGTGATTTCCTTGGCGCCGGACAGCTTCGTGGGCTACATGAACTTGGGGGGCTCCCGGGTTCAGCAAGGAAAGTATAAGGAAGCGATCGATCCGCTCGAGCAGTCGTTGAAAATCAGGAAGACTGCTTACGCCACCTCTAATCTGGCTACCGCCTATTTTCAGTTGAAGGACTATGGCGAAGCGGCGCAGGCTTTTGAAGAGGCCACCGCCCTCGCTCCCGAAGATTATGAAATGTGGGGAAACTTGGCGGATGCGTATTTCTGGGCGCCGGCGTTGCGAGACCGGGCAGGCGCGGCGTATCGCAAGGCGCTGGCCCTCGGAGAAGAACAGCGCAAGATCAACCCGCGAAATGCCTACACGCTCAGTTATCTGGCCGAGTACCACGCCATGCTCGGAGAAACGCGGCCGGCGCATCAGAGGATCGAAGAGGCGCTGCGCCTGTCGCCGCGCGATCCTGAAGTACTGTACGATGCGGGACTCGTTTTTGCGCAACTGGGTGAAAAAGAGAAAGCCGTGGGCTCCCTGCAACGCGCCGTTGCGGCGGGCTGGTCGCCCGCTACCGTGCGCGACACTCCCAATTTCGGCGCCCTGCAAAATGATCCACGGTTCCAGGCGCTGATCTTCGAGCCGAAAGCCAAGTGAGAAAGGAAAAAGCGATGAGTTCGCAAGAACGGCCGCTGAAATCGGGTTTGGTAGTGGGGGTTCTGGGTTTCGTTCTGATATCTTGCGGATGTTCGGAGCGGCACGTCCGGAACGCCGTCAAGACCAACAATCTGAGCAATGTGCAGTGCCGGAAATATCAGCCGAACTACTTGGGGAGGACGCGAATTGAAGTTAATGCCACCAGCGGCATAAGTCCGGAAGATGAAGTTGTTTTTGTTTGCTCGGGAGAAAATGTTCGCTGGGAAGCAGCGAAAGAGAGCGGGATTAAGAGCATCGAAGTGCGCTTTTTAAATAACGAGTGGCCCTTCAAGCAAGCATTCGAACCTAAACTCTACGGCGAGGGGCAAGGCGCGACGCCAGATCGTGAAGTCGGTGATCTTCCGCCGAACCTTCGAGCCCAGACCTACAAATATCAAATACATATAGTGACGAGCACCGGCGTGATCGATTTGGATCCGCATATCGTTAAGGGCGGCGGCGGGCCGTAGAAATCATCGAGCCAGTTGCCGAAGAGCGGCGAGGACGCTGGCCGGGTCTGGCGCGTCTTGGAACAGCCGGATGGCGGCGACGCCGGAGGCACCCGCGGCGAAGCAGGCGGCGGCGTTTTCGAGCGTGACGCCGCCGATGGCAAGAACGGGAATGGACACTGAGCGGCAGACTTCGGCCAGTGGCCCGAGACCTTGCGGCGCTCCGAAAGAGGCTTTCGAAGGCGTGGCGAAAACCGGACCAAAGAAGAGATAGCTGGCACCGTCACCGGCGGCGGACTGCGCCGCTTCCAGAGAATGGCAGGAAACACCAATCAGAAAATCTTTGCCTGATGCGTGGGACTCGACAAGATGCTTCGCTTGCGCTACGGGCAGACCGGTCTCTCCGAGATGAACGCCTCCCGCCCGCTCCGCGAGGGCCACGTCCAGACGATCGTTAACCAAGATGCGCGTAGCTCGGGGGCTCTCCGAACGGGTATCTCGCCGCACGGACTCCTGCGTGATCTTCGCGAGTTCCTTGACGGAAAGGTCTTTCTCTCGCAGCTGAATCCAATCCACACCTGCTACTGCCAGCACTTCCATCTTTCGAACCAGAGCGGGAAGAAGATCGAACGGTGTCGCGCGAGCGAGGCTGCGGCGCTCAGTTACATAGCAAAGTATCGGAGAGCCTAACGACGCCAGCGGATTACTGAGGGCCGACACGGGTGGGCGCCGGCGGGCGGGTTTCGGACCCGATCATGGTTACGGCGAGAAAGATATCCAAGATCCCCAGGCCGCTGACCGCGCCGCGCACCGAGGGATTCAACAGGATTCGCATCAGGGACGGGAAATGACTAAGGAAATAATTCTGCTCCCAAATATTCGTCCAGGGCAGGTAGAACAGGATCGCGCCCATAATGCAGCAGACCACGACCAGTAACGCGCTAAGCATGCGATTCATCGGTGAGAGAAGGCCACAATTGGGTAAAGGCGGGACGTCAACGGGCCGGTTTCTGAAGAGCGGCGATGCGCTCGCCCACGTCGCGATAGTCGATATTTACCGCGTAGACCTGGGAAAAACTCTTCAGGGCCGCTTCCAGCTCGCCCGCCGACTCCTGGGCTACTCCTAGATCATACCGCAGCGCGAGGATACTCTCCGCTTCGATGTCCGGCGTGTGCAGGGCGCGCTCGTACCAGATGGCGGCAATGGAGGGCTGGCCTTTGTCCATGAAGGCCAGGCCGAGCAGCGTAAAGCATTGCATCACGTAGCGGAATTCGCGGCCGCGTTCGGTGGCTTTGGCGACTTTCTGGAACTCGCTGATGGCCTCTTCGAGAAGGCCCATTTCGCGGAAGGCCACGCCCAGGTTGTAGTGCGTTTCCAGGTCTTCCTCTTCGGCGCCCATTTCGCCGAGCTCGGCGCGAAACTCGTCGAAAACTTCCTTGAGCGGGCCGGATTCCAGCGCACTACCGGTCTTTTCTTGCTGTTGCGCGGCGTTCTTACCACCCGCGGGGGCTTGGGCTTTGGCAGCAGGTTCGGAGAATGCCGGGGTCAACCCGCCAATTCCAAGCTGATCGATCTCGTTGGCCAGATCCGATAGAAACTGGTCGGAAGCAAACCCGCTCGCCGGCGGGGCCGCGGCATTTTGCGTCACCGGTTCGGGCTCAAGCTCAAGAGCCACCACGGGAGTTTCGGGCGGCCTCTGGTCGTACGCGGGAACGAGCGGCTCTGGATCGAGCACCAGTTCGTAGTCCTGATCGAGCTCGAATTCGGGTTCGGGGGTTTTTTGCGGCGGCTCCGGAGCGGGCGCCGCGGGAACCTTGGTGGCTGGCGGCTGCGCCGCAACCGGCGCGGGAGCCAGCGCTTCCTCGGCAGTCTCCTCAATCGACGGAAGTTCCAGCACCTCTTCGCGAACTTCTTCTGCGGCCGCAGGCATGTCCGATGAGATCTCGCCTAACGAAATCTCTTCCTCGACCGCGGGGGTCTCGGCGTGGATTTCAAATTCCGCGACCTCCGGGGTCCTTTCCGGCTCGGGAGCGGGCGTTTCCGCAATTACAAACTCTTCCGCAGACACTGGTTGTTCGACTGGGGACTCCGCGATTTCGAATTCCGGAGCCGCGGGCGGTGCCGAAGCATGGACTGGGCTATTGGTTTCTTCACTGACGGAAGCCCATTCCTGCGAAAGATCGACCTCGTGGACCGCCTCCGCCTCGACCGCGGCAGGGCGAGGAGCTTCGGCCTCCGGAGCCGCTTCTTCGATGGAGAACTCGCTAATTTCCGCGGGTTCCACAGCGACTTCCGGTAGCGCAACGTCGGAGGCCGCCGCGGGTGCCTGAGTGCCAGGCAGGGCCAACTCTTCATCACTGAGGCCGGCCGCGCGTTGGAAGCGGCGGCGCAGCTCGCCAAAGCGTTCCGCTCCGCGCTCGTCGCCGCGTTCCGTATGAATCAGCTCGAGTTGTGCCGCAAGCTCGGCGGTGCGACGGTCGTCGCCGGCACCCAGCACGAAGTCCAAAAGCTTTTCCAACGTGGGCGTGTGGCGGGGAGCGCGCCGCAATATCGCCTCAAGCAAACCAATCGCCTTTTGCGTCAGGCCATAGCTGGCAAACAGATCGACGTCGGTCAGCGATTGCGCGATGAATTTCTGGGTGTCCTCATCGAGCGGTGCTTCCGCCGCTACCACCGGAGCGGCAGCGACCGGCTTGGCCTGGACCTGCGGTGGAGGCGGTTCAAGGCCGGGCCGCACTTTGGGTGCAGGCGGCTTGACGATTTCCGTGGGCAGCTCGTCTTCAAAAACAATGGCGGCGCCCTCTTCTGGCGCGAGCAACCCCATCTTGCGCAAGACGTCGTTGAGTTTGCGCTTAGCCGGCTCGCTTTCGGGCTCGCGGTCGACCAGTTGTTGAAAAACCTGCTTGGCGCGCTCCATTTGGTTCGCCGCGACCAACGCGTCGCCTAAATGAGCGAGGGCGTCCGGCAAACGGAAAGAATCGCTGGTACGGCCATAGGTCTCGACCAACCACTCCAAAGGCTCGATGCGGCCGGGCAGGCGTTCCGCCAGGGCATTCAGCAGCTTTCCTACGACCTCGTGCTCTCCGGCGTCGATCATCGGAATGCGCGTGGTTTCCAGGATGGTCATGGCGCGCTCGGCTTGCCCGGACTCCAGCAGCGCCTCCACGACTTTTTCGGCCAGGCCGAAATTCTTCGGGTCTACTTCGAAGACGCGCAAGGCCAATTGCGCGGCCTGATCCCATTTGACGTTCTTGAGATACAGATCGAGCAGCAGCTCGGCCTGCTCTCCGCCCTTCTCCAAATCTGGAACCTTTTCGAGAACCTGCGCCGCCTGGGTCAGATTGCCCTGCGAGGAATAAACTCGCGCCTTCACAATGATGGCGGCCAGGTTATTTGGTTCAAGTTTCAGCGTCTTGTCCGCAAGTTTCTCGCACTCCGCCTGGTCGCCCCGGGCGAGCGCACGCTGCGCGGCGGAAACATAGCCTTCCACCGCCTCGCGGTTCTGCCCCATCGCTTGATAAAGGTCGGCCAGGCGAATCTGAATACGCAGATTGTCCGGCTCAGCCATCAAGAGTTTTTTGAGAAGCGCGATGGCCTCGGGTTGCCGGTTGTTTTTGAGGTGGATCTCGGCCAGCTGCAGGAACAGCGGCCGTGCTTCGCTCATCACCCCTTGCTGAACGTAAAGGTCGGCCAGCTTCTCCAGCGGGCGAATCTCTTCTGGCGCCAGCTTGGCAATGCGCTTGTACACCGCAATGGCTTTGGTCAGGAAGCCGTCGCCCACAAACAGCTGCGCCAGGCGCTCGAAATAGTCGATGGCTTGAAAGGTTTCACCCTGGCGGATATACAGCTCGCCGATGGTCATCAAGGTGACCTGGTCGCGCGGCTCGTGCTTCAAAATCTGCTGGTATTCGGCGATGGCCTGGGCAACCTTGCCCTGGTTGAGGAGCTTCTGCGCGGCTTCGACGAATTTGCTTTTGTTATAGGCCATTCGCGAACTCAGACAATGCGCCACCCACGCCTGCGGAGAGCATTTCTCTCCCGCGCCCAAGTCGCGAAGGCAGGCTCAAGTCGTGCTTGCCTACGCTAGCAGGCGGGCAAAACACAAGTCAACGAACCCAGAACTCCGTGTGAGCAGCCAGTTATCCCCGTTGGGATCAGGAAACTTCCGGCGAAGACGGGGCGAAGCAGTGGTGGGATGGCAAAATTGGCTTCCCGCGCTTTCGCATCTCCGTCCGACGGACGCGCCGCCTTCGATTTCAAGGCAAAATCGTGTCCGGCAACAGCGCTATCTGGATGGCCCCAGCCGACCAGCACCCCGCATCACGGACCGGCGCGAAGGAGTGCCGGTGCAACGGTGTGGGTCCGTGCACGCGTAAAGCCTCCAGATGATCGGCCGTGGCATACCCCTTGTGACGAGCCAAGCCGTACTGGGGATAGACCGCGTCCCATTCTTCCATCCGCGCGTCCCGGTGCGTCTTGGCGAGAATGGACGCCGCGGCAATCGACACGCTCTTGCAATCGCCCTTGATTAGGGATTTCTGCTCGATGAGCACGTCCAACTGCATGGCGTCAATCAACAAGTAGTCCGGGGAGATGGCTAGTTGCTGCAGCGCCGCGGTCATCGCTTGGCGGCTGGCCTGGTAAATGTTCCAGGCGTCGATGCGCTGTGCATCGATTTCCGCGACCGCCCACGCCAAAGCGTGCTCTCGGATCCGTTCCGCAAGCAGCGTGCGGCGTTCGGGGGCCAGTTGCTTGGAATCATCCAGGCCCACAATGCGCCGTTTGGGATTGAGAATGACGGCGGCGGCGGCCACTGGACCGAACAACGCCCCGCGGCCGGCTTCATCCAGCCCAGCGATGCGCATCCATCCAAGCTTGCGCGCGGCACGCTCGAAGCGCGAGGAACACAGGCGGCTCATTCGTTCGCGATTCTAGCATGGCGCTCGGGCTATGGTCGCCGGCTCCGCGTTTACTCGTAACGAAGCGCCACTATGGGATCGACGCGCATCGCGCGCCGCGCCGGAATCCAGGCGGCGAAAAACGCCACTGCCAGCAGCACGCCCAGCGCCGAACCCAGCAGAAACGGGTCGTGAGCTCGGACCTCGAACAGCAGCGACTCCAGCAACCGCGCGCAGAACCACGCCCCCAGAAGACCCAGCGCGGCGCCGCTGACCGTCCAGCGCGCTACGTTCGATAACACCATCTTCAGGATGCCCTGCGGGCTGGCCCCCAAGGCCATACGCACGCCGATCTCCCGCGTTTGCTGCGCCACCAGGAAGCCAACCACTCCGTAAATTCCGATAGCGGCCAGCATCACGCCCATCCCGGCGAACAGCGACAGCAGCACGGCGTTGAAACGCGGACCATCCGCCAATTTGCCGACGCGCTGGTTCATCGTTTCGATCTTCACTGGAAGCGCCGGATCCAAGCTCGCCGTTTCTCCGCGCATCCACGCGCCAACAGCCTTGGGATTCATTCGCGTCTGTAAAATCACGTTGCCGCCGCGAAAAGAGATCACCGGATCGTTCTTCCAGGGAAGATAGAACTCCGGATCGGAACCCGCTGCCAGACCGTTGTTTTTCACGTCGGCCGCGACGCCCACGACCGTCCGCCACGGGCCTTGCATCCGAAACAGTCGCACCCGCTTGCCGATGGGGTTTTCATTCGGAAGCAGCGCTCGGGCCAGCGTTTCGCTCAGAACGATGGAATTCTCGGAGGGCAGGCGGTCTTCTTCCCGAAACCCGCGGCCTTGGACGATTGGGATGCGCAGCGCGGAAAAATATTCCGGCGTAACTGCTCGCCAGCCGACCATGCCCCCGGTGCCTTCGGCGAGGAGAGGGCGACCCGCAACTTCGATCGTCGCAAAGATGGTTGATCGCATCGGACCCGCCGGGGGCAGCGAATCGCTCAAGGCCATCGCGGTTACGCCCGGCAGATGCTTCAAGCGCGCTTCGAGCTCCGTGAAAAAGGCAATTTGTTGCGGGGTATTGGGATAGCGGTAGTCCGCAAGCGAGATCGTTTCCGTGAGGACTTTCTGTGTTTCCATGCCGGTAGGAACGTTCTGCAGATTCCACAAACTGCGGAGCAGCAGGCCTGCCGCTGCGAGCAGCACGAGAGAAATCGCGATTTGCGCCGAGACCAGAATCTGTCGCGCCACGCTCCGCGTGGTCGCATGCGTCTGCTTCCCGCTCAGCATCTCCGGTGCCGGCCGGTTGAGCGCCGGTGCCACGCCGAAGAGAATCGCGGAAATAAAAGCCACTCCGAAGGTGAACACCACCACGCGCAAGTCAAGGCCGGCCTGCGGCAAGCGCGGAATGCCTTCGGGCGCAATAGACACAAGCAACCGGAGAAGTACCGCCGCTACCCAACAGCCCATCGCGCCCCCGAACAAGCCGAGCAACACGCTTTCGGTAAGCGCTTGGCGCGCCAGTCGCTCGCGGCTGGCTCCCAAAGCCGCGCGCACGGCCAGTTCGCGTTCGCGGCCGGTAGCGCGGGCAAGCAATAAATTAGCCACGTTGGTGCACGCCACCAGGAGCACTGCAAAAACGGCGCCCAGCAAGATCCAGGAGGCCAAACGCACGTCGTGTACCTGTCGATCGCGCAATGTTCGGACGGACAAATGAATTTCCTTGCGGAACTCCGGAGGCGCTCCTTGCAGCGCTTGTTCAAACCAGGGTTGCAAGCCGGCCATCGCTTGAGAAATATTGATTCCCGGCTTCATGCGGGCAAACGTCCGCAGCACCTCTCCGGGCGCCGACTTTCGTTGCTGTTCTTCATCCAAGGCTTGCGGAATAAGAACATCGGCGGAACGCAATGTGGGCATTTCAAAGCTTGATGGGAGAACTCCTATGATCTTTGTGGGGCTTCCGTCCAAAAAGATCGTTTTGCTCAAAACTCCCGGGTCCGCCGCGAAGCGGCTTTTCCAAAGCGAATAGGAAAGGAGTGCGACCCGCGGCCCGTTTGGTCGGTCCTCCTCCTGCGTGAAGTTGCGCCCGAGAATCGGCTGAACGCCCAGCGTGGGAAGAAAAGTCTGCTCGACCAACCCGCAATTCAAACGGACCGGATTTTCCTCGGTGACGTCGCAATCGGTTGTGCCCGGAGCCATCGAAGCGACTCCTTCGAAAGGACCGGGATTTTTCCTGAAATCGACGTAGTTCGCCCCCAACATAAATTCGTTCCGTTCAATCGGGGCCAGCAGGCCGAAGGAAACTAATCTTTCTTCCTGGGGGTACGGCAGGCTGCGGAATAGGATGCGATCCACGACGCTGAAAACCGCGGTAGTGGCTCCGATGCCCAGGGCCAGCGTGAGGATCGCCACGGCTGCAAATCCAGGCCGCTTCGCTAGCGTGCGCACAGCGAACCGCAGGTCTTGCAGCAGTGTGTCGAGAAACGGCAGCCCACGCTGCTCGCGATAGCGTTCCTTGGTCTGCTCGATGCCGCCGAATTCGCGGCGCGCCGTGTAGCGCGCCTCCTCCGGCGTCATACCGCGGCGTATGTTTTCTTCGGTGAGCGCGTCGAGATGTCCGCGCAGTTCTTCCTCCAACTCGTTTTCGTGCTCTCTCCTGCCAAACAAGCCCTTGAGTTTTGCCGTTATGGTTCGCAACCAGGTCATGTTCCACTCCCTGCTTTGCACCGCGATTCGTGCCGCCCGCTTCTTCATTCGCAGCGTAGCGCCACCATTGGATCAAACCGCGATGCGCGCCACACCGGAAGGGCACTCGCCACCACGGCAACCACCAACACCACTAGGCCCACGCCGGCGAAGACCGTTGCATCGATCGGATGAGCCCCGAACAAAACGCTTCGCATCAGGCGCGCCGCGATAGCCCCTCCGGCAAGTCCGATCGCCAAGCCGGCCAGCGTCGGCCGTAGTCCGTCGGCCAGCATCAAGCGCATCACTGCGGAGCGCTGCGCTCCCAGAGCTAGGCGCAGGCCGATCTCGCTGGTGCGCTGGGTCACCAGATACGACAGCAGCCCGTATAACCCCACCGCCGCCAAGATCAGGGCCAGCACCGCGAAAAGGAAAACGAGAGCAGCATCGAACCTCGAATTCGCTGTCGATTTGCCGATAACTTGGTCCATCGTCAGCACATCGGACACTGGAAGATCTCCATCCATGCCGGCGATTTCTTTTTGAATAGGCAGCGCCAGCGACGTCACTTCTCGCGTGGACCGCACGACGAGCGCGCCATAGCTGTATTTCCCGGAGTCGAGCGGAAAATAGATGGTTGGTTCCGGTGGGGCATCCAGATCGGAAATTACGTCGGCCACCACACCCACCACTTCAAAACGCGGCTTTCCCAGCCAATCGATGACTACGCGCTTTCCCAAAGGATCTTCGCCGGGGAAAAAGCGTTTCGCCATGGACGCGGAAACGATCGCGGCGTTCAGGTTCTCTCTGTGGTCTGCATCCACGTAATACCGGCCGCAAAGAAGCGGAATATCCATCGCCCGGAAGTACGCTGGATCGGCGCCGCGGACGGTGGCGTCCTGAAACTGCCCGCTGGCCAGCGGCGGCCGGCCCTCGATGGTGAAAGTGTTGTCTTCGAAATGGCCGCTTCCAGGTACAACGGTAACGAATCCTGCGGCGCTCACGCCCGGTGTGGCGCGCACCTGCGCCAATAAATTGTCGAAAAACTGCGCGATTTGCCGGGGTTCTTTGTATTTCGCTGCGGGCAAACTGAGACTCATCGTCAACACGTTGTTCGTCGCGCATCCTATGTTTACGGAACGCAATTCCGCGAAACTCTTGAGCAGTAGCCCTGCGCTGATCAGCAGCACCACGGTCAGCGCCATCTCCGCCGTCAGCAGCAACTTGCGCAGCCCTGCGCGAGCCTGCCCGCCGCCAGCGGCTCGCGTGTTCTCTTTCAGTGGTTCGAGGAACCCGCTGCGCGTCGCTGAGAGCGCCGGCAGCAGCCCAGCGAACACGCCGCTAAGTGCGGTGATCGCCACGGTAAAAAGCAGTGCAGCCCCATCGACATGAATCGAATTTATGCGCGGCAGGTTTTCCCGAAGTGCGACCAGCCACTGGATGCTCGCGTAAGCCAGGAAAGCGCCCAGCGCTCCGCCCGCGAACGTCAACAGCAGGCTCTCCGTCAGTTGCTCGCGCATCAGCCGCCACCGGCTGCCGCCCAGCGCCGCGCGCACCGCGATCTCTTTGCGGCGCGCCGCGCCCCGAGCCACAAACAAATTGGCCATGTTCAAGCAGGTAATCAGCAACACGCACCCGACCGCCCCCATCAGCACGTAGAGAGAAGTTTTTACCTCGCGGACGAGATCCTCGGAGAGCGGAACGACGTTGGCGCCCTTGCCCATCAGGTCGCCGGGGAACTGCTCGTGCATGCGCTGCTGAATGCCGTCAAGTTCGCTGTAAGCTTGCGCGCGGCTGACTCCCGGCTTTAGCCGTGCGGTCACAAGAAAACGGTGGTTCGACCGGCTATCCAGATCGGCGGCGGACGCCTCATGGCGCACCGGCAGCCACACCTGGACGTGCGTGTCCGGATAGTCCAGCCACGACGGAAGCACGCCGATCACGGTGTACGGCTTGGCGTTCAGCAAAATAGTTTTGCCGACGGTGGCCGGTTCTCCTCCATAGCGCCGCTTCCACAGGCCATAGGTCAACAGCACAGTCGCGTTGGTATTGGGGCGATCGTCTTCCGCGGCAAAAAGACGCCCCTGAATCGGCTGGACGCCGAGCATGGGAAAGAGATTGTAGGAGCAGTAGCGAGTTCCAATCGCCTCCGGTAGAGATCCGCCGTCTCCCGAGAGATTCGCGGAATCTTCACCGATCAAAGCCATTTGCTCAAAGCTGGTGGCTTGCCGCTGCCAGGCTTGGAAAACTCCACCGGAAACTACGTTATGCGGCGAGTCACTTCCCTCAATTACGATCCGCTCCCACAGACTCACCAACCGGTCGGGCTCTCGAAATGGCAATGGGCTGAGCAATACCCCGTGAACGAACGCGAAAAGCGTGGTGTTCACGCCAATTCCGAGCGCGAGAGTCAGAATGGCGAGACACGCAAAGCCAGGGCGTTTCAGAAAACCGCGCAAGCCCAACCGCACATCTTGGACCAGCGTTTCCAGGAACGGCAGCCCGCGCTGCTCGCGGTGCAATTCCTTGGTCTGCTCGACGCCGCCAAATTCGCGGCGCGCCGCGTACCGTGCTTCCTCCAGCGTCATCCCTCGGCGTAGGTTTTCCTCCGCCAAGGCATCCAGGTGCGCACGCAGTTCGGTGTCGAGATGTTCTTCGAAGCGTTTTTTACGAAGAAAACCAACCACCCGCGAAATAAAAATCCGCAGACGGGCCATTTTCATGCTCCTTCGGTGCCCGCAAGTAGGCGCCCGATGACCCCGGCCATGCGCTCCCAGCTTTCCGCTTCGCTGGCTAGCTGCTTGCGCCCGGCACGCGTCAGCGAGTAATACTTGGCCTTGCGGTTGTTGTCCGAAACGCCCCACTTCGAGCCGATCCACCCGCGCTGCTCCAGCCGCAGCAGCGCCGGATACAGCGTGCCCTGATTCAGCTTGAGCAAGTCTTCCGACACCTGCTGGATTCGTTGTGCGATTCCGTAGCCGTGCAGCGGTCCCATGGCATCCAGCGTTTTCAGCACGATCAAATCCAGCGTGCCTTGCAGCACTTCCCCGCGCGGTGTCGTCATCGGTCCACTCCTGTAGAATATCCACAGGACCATACCCCTCTTCCTGTTGATTGTCAACAGGTCGGATTCTTCCCTAACGTCGCTGGCCAAAAGGCGTTTCCGCTCTGCTTCTGTTCCTCTTTTTTGCGCGTCTAAGACTGGCAAAGCCTTTCGCGGCACTTCAGCGCGGAAGATCGGGTTGCCTGCACTCTGAAACGCCGCCTGATTGACGGGGATTCCCGCAGCGTGGCAGCATACGCGCGCCCATACTTTGCCTTTTAGCGAAGCATCGATTTTTCAAGGAGCCTAAAAGCATGACCACGGACCAGCGTGCGCCTCAACAACCCCCATTCCTGTTTCGAGCACCCTCGCAAGGCCTCAACGTTTTGCTCCAAGCCGCATTCCTGCTGATTGCGGCATTTCTGATTAGCCCACAGTCGCCGGCCCAGACTCGCCCCATTCAGTTGGACGATCTCCCCAAGATCACTTCGGTTTCCGACCCGCAGATTTCGCCCGACGGAAAATCCATTGCCTTTGTCGTCTCTCGCGTCAATCTGGAGCAAGACCGCAGCGACCGCCAGCTTGTCTTGGTCGACATCGCCACCGGCGCGCAGCACATCCTTACCTACGACCGCAAAGGTGTCGGCTCACCCCGTTGGTCGCCCACCGGGGACCGCCTCGCTTTCGAAGCCGTCGATACGTCTATGGCCAAGGACCCCAAGCTGCAGCTTTTCATCCTCCCGCTGACCGGCGGCGAAGCCAAAAAAATCACCGACGCACCCGAAGGCGTCGAGCAGTTTGCCTGGCGCCCCAACGGGCAAGACATCGCTTACGTCACCGCCGACGAGCCGGAAAACAAAAAGGACATCGAGAAGCACAACGACGCCTTCGAGGTCGGCGACAACGATTACCTGGCCACCGCCGCCGAAACTCCATCGCATTTGTGGATCATCGCCGCCGACGGCGGCAAGCCGAAGCGCCTCACCTCCGGCGCATGGAGCTTGGCGAAAAGCGCTCCGCCCAGTTCGCCCGCTTCTCCCATCAATTGGTCCGCCGACGGCAAGTTTCTGCTTTTTACCCGCCAGGACCATCCGCAGTTCGGCGACAACGATCAGACCACCCTGCAAATTCTCGACGTGGACACCGCGGAAATCCGCAAGCTCACCAAGCATCAAAGCATCGAGAGCTTCGGTCTTTTCTCTCCGGACGGCTCGCGCGTCGCCTACTGGTATCCGCGTGACGGCGACCCCAACAATCAAAACGAAATCATGGTGACCCAGGCCACCGGCGGAGATGGCGCCGTCGCTACGCGCTCCATCGACCACAATATGTCCCGCGTCATCTGGATGCCCGACGGCAACTCCCTGCTGGTCGGCGGCCATGACGGCACGCAGACTTCTCTTTGGCTCCAGCCCCTCGGCGGACAAGGCAAGAAGTTGCCTCTGGGAGACGTGAACCCCACCTGGCTTTTCTGGATCGACGCTTCCGTCGGCCGCAAGGGAGAAATCGCCTTTACGGGTAGCACGCCGACGCAGCCTTCGGAGTTGTATTACATGTCTTCCGCGACGGAAGCTCCCAAGCGCTTGACCAATTTCAATCAAGCCATCGCCGCGCTGCAGTTAGGCAAGTCCGAGCGTTTCGAATGGCAAGGTCCGGACGGCTTCCACGAAGATGGCGTGCTGGTGTACCCGCCGGACTTTCAGAAAGACAAGAAATATCCGCTGGTCCTGGTCATTCACGGTGGACCCACCGCGTCTTCCATTACTGGTTTCGGCTTTCTTTCCCAACTCCTCGCCGCCCACGGTTACATCGTTTTTCAACCGAATTATCGCGGCAGCGACAATCTCGGCAACGCCTACCAGCGCGCCATCTTCAACGACGCCGGCGACGGCCCCGGCCGCGACGTCATGGCCGGAATCGACGCGCTCAAAAAACTCGGCTCCATCGACGAATCCAAAATCGGCGTGACCGGCTGGTCCTACGGCGGCTACATGACTTCCTGGCTCATCGGCCACTATTCCATCTGGAAGGCCGCCATGGCCGGCGCTCCGGTCACCGATTTGTATGACGAATACAATTTGTCCGACGGCAACGTGACCGGACGCTACAGCTTCAAGGGCTCGCCGTTCGTTGGAGACAACCTCAAGGCCTATCGCGAGCAGTCGCCCATCACCTACGCCAAAAATATCAAGACGCCGACGCTGATTCTTCACGACACCGGCGACGCCCGCGTCACCATCTCGCAGTCCTATCAACTCTTTCACGCGCTCAAGGAAAACGGCGTGCCGGTGAAATTTTTTGCATATCCCGTCGCCGGCCATTTCCCCGGCGACCCGGTCCGACAAATGGATGTGGATCGCCGCTGGGTCGATTGGATGGACCAGCATCTGAAATAGCGGCGAGTGGCGAAGGCCGGAAACGAAAACAGCCCCTGATTTCCGGGGCTGTTTTCAGAAATTGCGATCTTCTCGAAGACCGGTACTATTTGCGAGCACCTCAGAGGTTCCGTAAGCCAGTTTCAACCACGACACAACGGCGGATCTTACTTGCTTTCTGTGCTCGCGCCGGCGGCTGCGGCTACGGTAGCCACTGTGGCTTCTTCGCGGCCCGCGCGCTTGATGCGGGCGGCCTTGCCGCGCAGTTCGCGGAGGTAATAGAGGCGGGCGCGGCGAACCTTGCCCTTGCCAACCACTTCGATGGAGCTGATCGTCGGCGAATGCAGCGGAAAAATGCGTTCGATGCCGACGCCAAAGCTGACGCGCCGGACCGTGAAGGTGACTCCGGAAGCGCGCCCTTTCTTCGAGATCACCACGCCCTCAAAGGCCTGCAGGCGCTCTTTTTCTTTTTCGCCCTCGCCTTCCTTCAGGCGCACGTTGACGCGCACGGTGTCGCCAGGCCGAAACTCGGGAAGATCTTTGCGCAGTTGCGCTTCATGTAGTTTTGCAATTACCGGATTCATTTCAGTATTCCCTGCAGACCCACTCAGGCGGGGCCAGCACACCAAAGGCAAACCCCAATTATAGACAAATTTTCACAATTTTCCTAGCGAATCGCACCTCGCCGGTTAGAGGGAGAGAAAATTCAAAACCCACACCCTCAAAATCGGAGGTGCGGCACCCGGCCAACTCCTCATTGCTGCGAAGAGGTTTTTCCGGGCTGGGCGTCTAAGGGTTCAGAACCTTCGGGTGTGCCGTCCAGACCGCACGGACTATAGCCGTAGTGTGCCTGGCTGGTTCGACGCGCGAAGACGGAAGAATCTGCTTGCAGCAGAGGAGGACGAAAATGAGAAAAATATCTTTAGCGGCCCTGGTTTTTTACCTTTTGGTGGTTGGGGCAGGCCGGGCCGCTGCAGGCGGCGCCACCGGCCGCATCGCCAGCGGCTCAGTCCGCGGATAAGACTCAGCCGAGCTATGACATGAAGGCGCAATCCGTCTTCGATTTGCAGGATCTGCAGAAGAAATTCGTGGGCCTGGCCGGGGCCATTCCACAGGAGAAGTTCACTTGGCGACCCGCCGAAGGCGTGCGCTCGGTCAGCGAGCTGTTCCTGCACATATCGGGGGCGAACTATAACATTCCGAACATGATGGGCGTGCCGCTGCCGGCTGGGTTCGACGGGAAAACGTTCGAGAAATCCACAACGGACAAGGCGAAAATCATCGAGCAGTTGAACAAATCGTTTGAGGCGGCGATTGCCGTGGTCCAAGGAATGACCAATGCGGATTTCGCCAAGCCGGAGAAGAAACTCGGCCCGGATGCGAATGACGGCGACGTGGTCTACATCCTGGTGACCCACGCTCACGAGCACCTAGGACAGTCGATCGCCTACGCGCGAGTGAATGGCATTGTGCCGCCGTGGACTGCCGAGGCGGCGAAGAAAAACCCTGGAAAGCCTCAAGACTAGTCGTTCCATTGCACCTTTTCGGCAGTTTTGGGAACTCAATGCCGCGGTTTGTGGGGTTGTCGCGGAACACGAATCATCTAGACTGATCATCTAGATTGTTACCGGAGCAGCGACATGCGCAAAGTGGGCTTGTTTGAAGCAAAACAGAAGCTATCGGAGCTGGTCGAACGGGCCGGGCATGGCGAGCGAATCGGCATCATTAAGCGGGGTAAACTGACCGCGGTCATCGGTCCCGCACAAGGCGAGATCGACATCCGGGAAGTCTTCGCGTCTATGGAGAGGATTCGGAAACGCTCGAAGAAGGTTCCTGGGGTCACGATAAAGAGCCTGGTAGAAGAAGGCCGGATGTGAAACGATTCGTGCTGGACGCTTCTGTGGCCCTGGCATGGGTCGCGGATTCGTCCATGGATGCGTACACCCCATTGAGCTCCCCGTAAAAGAAGGCTCGCGGGCACTTGTACCTGCTCGGTGGCAACTGGAAGTAGCCAAGGGATTGCGGGCAGCGGTGACGAAAGCCGAGTTCAGGCGTTGTAGCGTCCGGCGACGAAACCGCGCATAGGGCAATGATCACGATCGAGCTGGGAGTTGTCGTGTGGCTTTTGTTCTTCGTTAACAGCCCTTACTTGGCCCAGCCTGCCGGCGACCGGCGAGAGGTCATTGCGAAATCGGAATAAACCCACAGGTGGGCTTCCTCGTAAAGTTTTGACAGGTTTTGTTTGGAATTGCCGTCACGGTCCCAGGGTTGAAGATCAGTGTCCAACTCACAGAAAAAGACTTCCGCTTCTGGATCAGCTTTCTTGATTTCGCTTGCACGCGTGAGGATAGCAGCCAAGATAGAAAGGTCGAAAGGCTGTAACTCCAATTGCTCGATTCCGAGTACCAATGCTCTTTCGAGCATTTCCTCTGTAAGCGCGAATACATCAACGCCTTTTTCCCTGCGAAGGCTGGCTATGGATTCCTCCAAACCCTCCAAATCATTGAGCACTTCGTTTTCGTAGGAGTCCAGGACCCGTCTGACCGTCTCATCCGCGCCCGTGGCGACTCTATTTCTGTCTTTGGCCCACCGCAGGTAGGCTCGCACAGGATCCAGGTGGCTGCGCGGCTGAGATTTCCTGCGAATTGTCGCGCGCGCTTCACTGAGGCAAATTCCGGGGACGTGAGGGACAAGTGCTCCTTCCGTTGCCTTCTTAAGCAGTTCGAGCGCGGCAGAGGCCTTGAGATGGGCGGGGGCGTAACAAGCCACGACCCAATTGGTTTCGACGAGGAGGTGACTTGCACCCATTGCGCCCTTCAGTGTCGGGGGGCAGCGGCGCGAACTTCGCCGGTCTCGATCGCAGGCAATACATACTTGTTCAGAACCCGCCAGAGGTTCTTGTCTTTGACGCGATCACGGGTGGCCGTGCTGGGAAGGGTCTCCAGCCATCTTTGCACTGCGGCCTCAAAGTGTTTGGCCGTCGTCGGCGAGGAATCAGTTCCTTGGAAACGCAGCAAATCGCTAATCTCGAATTCGCCGATCTTCGCGATTGAATCGGGTTTCGCCGAAAGGTATTGATCGGCGTAGACCCACATTTTTTCCGGAGTGACGATGAGCGCGATGGGACACGACAACTGAAGCATATAGCTCTTAAGCTGAGCTTCTGCGCTCGTAAAGTCCCTGAGCGCCAGCTTTGCTTCGACGATGAGGCGCGCCTCGGTTGAATCAGGGCTGCTCACGATGATGTCGATTTCAGCCGGCATGGCGAAAGCATATCATCATTCAGAGTGCGTCGATTCGACCTCGCTGCGACTTTGGCTTAGACCGCCGTTCGCTTACGACTGGCGAAGGCTTTTGCACAGTAACCCACAGAGGCTACCAAAAATAGTTTTCGGAGGGGCTTGACGAAATAAGGAAATTCGGTATACTTGCAAATGGCTCGGGGGTAGCTGAGCCAAGCAGGGGCGTCACAGTCGGGTCGAAGAAGCGTCTTCCCAGCGTACGAGCAAGCGAAGGCCAGCAGTAGATCCTATAGTGAGGTTCTTTACGAGCACAGGGTAGAAATATGTCGAGCTTCGCGCAGAGCCACCAGTGTGGTGGCTTAGCCCGGCGCTCGACGCCGGGTTTTTTATTGTTTAGTGGGTAGTGAGCGGTGGCTGGTGAGTAGTGCGAAGGTTCGGAAACGGGCCTGAACGCGAGTCATCGGCAGCAACCACGAAAACAAAAACCTCAGCGGAATGCTGAGGGCCCTGACGGGATCAGGGATATCGCTCTTTGACAACAGAAAGGCTGGCAAGTCCACGCCGATAATTTCGTCCGGATTACGGTCCGGCGGAATGCCATGGTGTGGATTTAAATTACAAGTTTGCTCGAGTTGAGCAACTGTGGAAAAAAGGCGGCTCAGTCAATTGTTTGAGGATCGTAGAGACGAAAGCCTGCGTCAGTTTCCTGAAGCCCTTTACAGGGTGGAAGGCGTTTCGATCGGCCCTGCCCGGGTTGCGGAATGCTGATGCGAGGATGTATGGAGCTACGTGAATCAGGACGTTAAATTTTCTCCAGTCAAAGCAATTTGGTTGGAAGCGATGAGACGGATTGGGTGAGTTTTATGATTAAGCTACTAAGGGCGTACGGTGGATGCCTTGGCGCCAGAAGGCGATGAAGGACGTGGCAAGCTGCGATAAGCCTCG
>Ga0210384_10000239_pt1 | contig 86891 bp, 72 predicted proteins | sample IncBWH2MmetaG_FD_160574 | JGI IMG/M metagenome (GOLD analysis project Ga0210384, IMG submission 160574) | Forest soil microbial communities from Barre Woods Harvard Forest LTER site, Petersham, Massachusetts, United States - Inc-BW-H-2-M | ecosystem: Environmental > Terrestrial > Soil >... | reverse complement strand
TTTCCATGTGGGAGCGCGAACGCGCTGGCAGATTCTAACGGTAGCACGGCTGTTATTTAAGCCAGAAATCGGAGCCTGAGGAAAACGCCGTAGCGGATCTCGGCGATGGAAGCGCCGCGTCTAATAACTCCCGCAATACTTCCGCGCATTTCTTCCAAACTGAAGATCTAATTCCTTGGGCCATGCCGATGATCAATCGGCACTCGATTCCGAAAAGGCCGCATCGCTATTTCTCTCCTTTAGGAATGACCGCACTTCGCGGTCCGTAGGCATGGAAGACTGCGCACCGTGACGCATCACAGAAATTGCCGCGACCGCCGACGCAAAAATTGCAGAGTCCTTTGCAGCGTAGCCGCGCATTAGGCCAACCGCGAAGCCCCCTCCAAACGCGTCTCCTGCGGCAGTCGTATCCACAGGCTGCACGGCAAACGCCGGAATGATTTCCGGCATTTTGCCGGCCGCTGCAAGCACGCAGCCACGATCGCCAAGTTTTAGGATGACGTTCTTAGGTCCTTTTCGCAGCAACGCGTTAGCAGCCTCGACTACATCGCCCGCCGCTAACTCCTCAATTCCCAAAAGCGATTCCGCTTCGCTCTCGTTTGGCGTCAGCCACGTCACTTTGCGCAACAGCGAGTCGGAAAGCTCTCGCGCCGGCGCGGGATCCAGCATGAAAGGGATGCCATGCTGCTTTGCCAGTTCGCCCAGGGATTCAACGGACTCCAAAGGAATTTCAAGCTGCGCGAGCAGCATCCCGGCTTTCTGCAAAAGTTTGCTGTGACGCTCGAGTTGTTGCGGACCAAGCTGTCCGTTGGCCCCGGGTACGACCACAATGCTGTTCTGGCCGGTGGCGGAGGTAATGATGATGGCCACCCCGGAAGGTCCTGAGACGGTATTTACAGCCTCGATGGACACGCCTGCCTGCCGAAGGCCGCTTTTCAATTGTTCACCAAAAGCGTCGTCGCCAACACGGCCCACCATCACGGCCGGATGGCCCAATCTGGCCGCAGCCACTGCTTGATTTGCCCCCTTGCCTCCAAAAAATGTGCCGAAGGAATTCCCCGTCAGGGTCTCACCCGGCCGCGGAATCCGCGCCGTGCCCGCGACCAGATCCAGGTTGATGCTACCCACGACGATAATTGGCTTGCCCTTTTGCTCTTCCCGCATCGCAGCCGGCCGTCAATTTGCCGCTGACGGCGCGCTCGCGGCCGGCACGTTGGCCACCGCGATTCGCTTTGGCCACTTCCCCGTTTTGATCCGCCCGGCTTCGCGCCGCGTCTTGACTTCGAAGATTGACACGTCGTCGGTCGCGGTATTGCTCACGCAAAAATACTTGCCGTCCGGTGTAAACGCCACCCAGTTCGGCCCCTCTCCCGTATTCATCCGCGCCACGACCTTCCTGCTCTTCAGGTCGTAAACATAAATGCAATCGTCCAGCAGGCTGGTGAGCCACACTTCGCGCTGGTCGGGGCTCACCGCCAGGCCATGCGTGAACGTGTCGAACGTCTCATAGGGCACGGGATGCAGCACCAGATGCTCGCCGGGTATCGAAATCTTTTCGAGTACTTTCTTCTCCGCAATGTTCGCGACCGCAAACCCGTGCAGATTGCTTAGCGCTGTATACATGGTGTTCCCGTCGGCGGCGATCACGTAAGGGCGTGGCATGCCCAGGACCGGGATGTGGGACGCGTACTCCATGTTCTGGAGATCGATCATGTTGATTTCGTCCGACGCCATCGAGCTCACGAACATATATCGATTGCTGCCGGCATTGTAGGCATTGTGCGGTGTTTTGATCGGCAGCGTCTTTACAACCTTTTCCTGGGCGACATCGATGATGTCGACGCCGTCTCCCTGGCGAAGTGGCACGGCCACATATCTGCCGTCGGGCGTCACCGCGCACTGATTCGGCCGGTTTCCCGTAAGCTTGATCGTCGCGATGATCTTGTCTGTCGTCGTATCCAGGATCTTGAGAGTATTGTCCGACTCCACCGTCACAAACAGCCGTCGGCCGTCCGCTTGCAGCGCCACACCGTGGACGTGATCCCCCACCTTGATATCGTCGACCACTTTCAGAGAGCCCATGTCGATCACAGTGACGTCATCCCCGCCGCTGTTGGTGACATACAATCTCGTGGACTGCGCCGCGGCCGTGTGCAACGTGCCCCACGCCAAGGTGCAGCCCGCCAGAATCGCAGGAAGACGCCAGAATCCAGCTGTCATTGCAAACCAATCCTTTCGCTCGGACCAAACTCTACTCGGCCGATCCGTAAGTTCAACTACTTGTGAATCAGCGAGATACTGATAAGTGTCGCGGCCTCAAAACAGCAACCAGACTATCACTCCTCCTACAAGCCTTCTAGAGGTGGCGACATTACCAAACATTAGGCACAAGATGATGGCGATACAACAGAAGATGTATGTCACGCTGGTTCCGACATCGTGTCACTGGGAGTAGGCATACTCGCCCGACAAAGCCGTCACCTGGGAAACCAACTGGGTGCAGGACATCACACGAGCACGCCGATCGAGGAAAACATGAGCCAGCAGCCGATCATCCGCACCATATCGCGACCGCTATTCGCAATCCTTCTTTCCCTTCCAGCCCTGGCCCAACAGCCCGCTCCTTCCATCCCTTCCACTGGCTTCGCCGGGTTGGACCAGTACCGTGCGTCGCGGATTTCCATCTACACGGACGATTTCGGGCAACTGGCACGCTATCGCCAAGCCGACGCTGCCCTCCCGCCGCCAACGGTGGGCGAAAACCGAGTCGTATTTCTTGGCGACTCCATCACCGACTACTGGAAGTTACCAGACTATTTTCCCGGCAAGCCCTATATCAACCGCGGCATCGATGGGCAGACTACGCCTGAAATGCTGCTGCGTTTCCGCCAAGATGTGATTGATCTGCATCCCAAAGTGCTGGTCGTGCTCGCGGGAACCAACGACATCGCCGGCGTCACAGGGCCCACGGTTAACGAGGACATCGAGGCCAACTACGCTTCCATGGCCGAACTGGCGCGCGCGCACCACATCCGGATGGTGTTTGCGTCCGTCCTGCCGGTGCACAACTACACGCACGACGCTGAGGAGTCTTTTGCGCTGCGTCCGCGCGATAGAATCTTGGCGCTGAACAAGTGGCTTAAAGACTACTGCGCCCAGAACCGTTTCGTGTATCTCGATTACTTCAGCGCCCTAGTAGACGAGCGCGGCATGCTGAAGCGCGCTCTGGCTGACGATGGGCTGCACCCGACGGATGCTGGGTACAAGATCATGGCGCCCCTGGCGGACAAGGCGATTCAGAGGGCGCTAGGAGAGAACACAGCCATGAGGCATCGACGGCGGTCAGCAGCTCCTGTAGGGTGAGATCCTGACCGATGACTCTTACATCGCCGGGACCTGCGGAGGTGCGCATCAAGGTGCGGGGCTTGTGGGTTCTGCGGCGGTGGGCTCTCCTGCGCACCCTTCCCTCGCACTCCCGAGAAATCTTACGCGTGTTGGGATTTACTCTTAGTTTCCTGGGCGGCTAGTTCAGCGTCCATCGTGCTCAGCAATTCTCGCACGCCATTTTCTTTCGCGACCACCCGCCAAATCCCTGCGAGTTTGGCAACTATTTCCAGGTCGGCATTCCAATAGAATGTATACATCACGATAGGAGTGCTGGGCATTGTCCTGGAAATCTCGCCAGCCGCCTGGAGTCCGTTTGAGAGCGGCATCTTGAAATCCAAAACAACCATGTCGGGTTGCAACTGGGACGCCTTCGCCACCGCTTCGGAGCCATCTTCGGCTTCCCCACAAATCTCCCAATGCGGGCGCAACGCAAAGAGAGTCTTGAGAGCGACTCGCATTGACTCGTTGTCGTCGGCGATCAGAATCCTGGCCATCCCGGAAGCAAGTCTACCGCTGAGGATTTGGGGACTCCACGTATGCAACGTAAGCGGAGACGAGGGTCAACCCGGAAAACATCTTCCCGCATGAATGACAGATCGTCATATATCCGAGCCCGCGCTCATCCCACCTGGCGGTTTCACGCGGCTGGGTCTCGCCACAGAATGGGCACTCAATCTCCAGTTGTGGAAGGTCGTCCATTTGAGCCTCCATAACTGGTAGATGATGCTGGAAGGCAAAAGGACTGCGCGTCGACTCGGGGCGCACGGATTCGATCCCTGTGATCTACGAGACCAAGCTGCCGGCCTCAATCTCCGCGTTCGCCAGGATCGTCGTCAGCATCGATTCCAGCCGCTGATACAACTGGTCGAGAAATGATTCGAAGCCGGCATCTTGCCCGTGCTCTTTCAACTCCCCGCTGACCACCCGGAACCAGCGACCGGCCTTTCGGCGATAGGTCGTCGATGGCCCGTTCTTCTCCGGTGACAAGCACAGTTCGCCGACGGTACGCGTGTGCCACAATTGACGCTGGCCGTTGATCGTGATCCTGACGGCCGCGTCCTTGTACCTCTTGTGTTCAAACGGTCCTTCCACGATTTCAAAGTTAGCTGGCATCCTTCACCTCCTTCTACCCAGCAACTCTGGCACATGCGCAAACGGACGAATAGCTGGCCCGAGGGGCAGGCGTGTCTGGCCGATAAGGCGGGCGGGCCCAAGGGCGACAAAGGCGGACCACATCTGTGTGAAAGCCCGAAACTCCTTTAATTGAGCCGTTTCGGGACGCCGTCATTTGTGTACCAGTCCACCGTTTCCCCGGCGGTGTTAACGGTCACGGTGCGCACCTCGGTAAAGCGATCGAACGACTCGATGCCTGTTTCGCGGCCGACGCCACTGTCCTTGAAGCCTCCCCATGGAGACGCGGGGTCGAGCCTGTGATGATCGTTCACCCAAACCATGCCAAACAACAACTGGCTGGCCACTCGGTGAGCGCGAGCGAGATCATCGGTCCAAAGCGACGCGGCCAGCCCAAACCTGGTGTCGTTGGCAGCGCGAATCGCGTCGGCCTCGTCCTCGAACGGCATGACGACGGCGACTGGCCCGAACACCTCCTCTTGAGCGATCTCGGAGCGACGGTCAACGTTGCAGAGCACGGTCGGCTCGATGAAAAAACCAACAGGCGGACCGTCGGCGGGTACCTTACCGCCGGTCAATACTTTGGCGCCGGCCGCCGTTGCGCGATCGATCATCGCCAAAATACGCCGCCGGGACGCCTCGGAAATCACCGGTCCAAGCCGCGTGCGCACATCGGCGGGGTCCCCCAGCCGGATCGATGCCGCTTTTGAAGCAAAGCGCTCCAGGAAAGCGGCGTACATTGAACGTTGGACGAGAATGCGCGATCCGCACACGCAAGTCTGGCCTGCAGCGATAAAGGCTGCAAAGGCTGCGCCGTTGACCGCACGCTCCATATCCATATCCTCGAACAGGATGACGGCCCCCTTACCACCGAGTTCGAGAGTGGTCAGCGCGAAATTGCGCGCCGCGGCCTCGCCAATGGCCCGGCCGACGTCTGTGCTGCCCGTGAACACGACTTTTTTGATTTTTGGGTGGGAGGCGAGCGCCGCACCCGCCTCGGCGCCGGCGCCGTTGACGAGATTGACGACCCCCTTGGGTATTCCGGCGCGATCTAGAAGCTCGACGAGCCGAACGGTCGTAAGCGGCGTCCGTTCGGAGGGTTTTATGACTACGCTGTTGCCGGTTGCGAGTGCCGGAGCCAGGCTCTTCGAAAGAATCATCAGAGGATGATTGAATGACGTCATCAACGCAACGACGCCAAGCGGCACCCGCTGGGTGTAGCACAGGTATGACCCCTCGATCGGGATCACATCGCTGCGGCGGGTAAGGGCCAGCGCTGCGAAGTACCGATAGAACTGCGGAAGACGCGAGATTTGTGCCCGCGTCTCTACGATCGGGCGCCCATTGTTGAGCGTCTCGAGCTTGAAAAAGGTCTCTAGATCGGCCTCAAACATATCAGCGAAGCGGTTGAGTATGCGCGCACGCTCATGGATCGACGCTCCGCTCCAGTTCCCCTCGCTGAAGGCACGTTGCGCGGCCACCACGGCCCGGTCCACGTCGGAGGCGCCGGCATCAGCCAGTACGCCGATGGTGCCGCCAGTTGCCGGATTGATGATTTCCATCGTTCTGCCGCTTGCGGCATCGGCAAACTCACCGTCGATAAAGAGTTGCGCATCATACGTGATCGGCAGCGTCGTCATTTCACACCTTGGCGGGATGGGGAGAAATAAGCGCCTCAGACTCAATCTCTTCGAGGCGGCGCTTTTTCGGTTCCACCCCAAACAGGAGAACTACGCAGATTTGAAGAACCAGTAGTCCGATCATCAGGCTGAGAACACCTCCAACGCCGTGAGACCTGAACAGCGCGACGACAAGGAACGGCGTGACAATGGTCGCGCCGCGTCCAAAGGTGTTGCAGATCCCTGAGGCCCGCAACCGAACTTCCGTGGGAAACAGCTCCGGGATATAAATCGCGAAGAGCAGTGCGACGAGAACATAGATGGGGACGGTCAGCAGAAAACCGGCGATCATCAATATAGTTGGGACCTTGATGAAGGGATAAATTCCGCCAACCAGGATCGTGAACAGTGACGCGCCGACGATAGTTGGCTTTCGCCCCCAAGAGTCGGCCGTAAAAGCGCCGATCGCCGATCCAATTGGCGCCCCGAAAGACATGACCAGCGCATAGCTAAACGACCTCGCTATGCTGAGTCCTTCCTGAACGAAGAATGTCGGTAGCCAGGTTACGAAACCGTAGATCAATGTATTGATGACGATCAGGGTGACGCATCCCACGATCATGCGCGGCAACAGGACCGGGCTCGCCAGAGAACCAAGGCGTCGCGAATGTGTCGACAGTGGGATCGCGGCCGGAGGCGGAAGGGAGCCATGGCTGGACGCGACTTCGCGTTCGATGGCTTGCAGAATGGTCTCAGCCTCTTCCGCCCGGCCGACGGATTCCAGCCAACGCGGCGATTCCGGCAGCGCCTTGCGCAAATACCAGACGATGAGCGCGCCCAGCCCTCCGAGCAGGAACATGGCACGCCACCCGAAGTGCGGGATGATAAGCGTTCCGACAAGCCCAGCGACGGGCAAGCCGGTCACCACAAAGACAGCCATCCCTCCCAGCCACTTGCCCCGGGCCTGCGGAGGCACGAACTCCGTCAGCGTCGAATATCCAACGACATTTTCGGCGCCCAGTCCAATTCCTATGATGAACCGCAGCAAGATCAGCACTCCCATGGACGGCGCGAATGCCGCGGCGATCGATGCGAGACCAAAAATTGCGAGATTCGCTTGATAGGTGAAGCGGCGGCCGTAGCGGTCCCCGAGGAAACCCGTCAGAAACGATCCGAGCATCATTCCAAGGAAGGTGGCAGAGACGAACTGGGCGTTCTGACCCATCGTCGAGAAGCCGCTCTTGAGCGTGGCGCCAAGAACGGTTGCGACGATGTAGATGTCGAAGCCATCGAAAAACATCCCGGCGCCGATCAGCCACATGATCCGGCGGTGGAACGAAGAGATGGGAAGTCTATCGAGGCGCGCGCCCGCCGTCACTGACACAGGCAGTTCATTTCTCCGCCGCAAGCATGGCCATGCTGCCGACCGTCAATGCTTCGACGGCCAGACGGCAATTCTGGTCAAAGGAATTCTGCTGCGCCGTTTGGAAAAAATCCTTGCAACGCCGGACGGCATTCGGTTCGAGCTGAAGTATCCTCCCGACAAGGGCATCGGCATCGGCCGTGAGGCTTGCTGCCGGACTGACGTGGGAGATGAGGCCGATTTGCAAGGCGGATTGTGGCGCGATGGGATCGCCAAAGAGGACGAGCGGGAACGCGAAGCGCGGCAGTGTATATTCGCCCAAGTACGCCATTATTGCCGCCGGCGCGAGACCCGAACGCATCTCGGGAAATCCGAGGGACGCGTCGGCCGCAACGTAAACGAAGTCGCACACGATGGCCAGCCCAAAGCCGAATCCGAAGGCATCGCCCTGCACCTCCGCGACGCTGATCAAAGGAGAAAGTCTCAAAGCGCGTTTGAGCTCAATGAGGCGGGCGGATTCCTTATGGATCGCTCCTACGCTCTGTCCCGCGCGCTCGCGCCCCGTGCAGAAGACTTTGCCGCGCGCTCGTATGCGCAAAACCCGCGCACTAGGCCGAGACGCTTCGGCGCGAAGCTCCGCAAGCATCGCGTCGAACATCGGGCCGGTGACCTCGTTGCCGTGCTCGACATTGTTCAGCGTAAACGTCAGGACATCGCCGCTGCGCTCGATCGCTACTCCGGAGCCTGCGTTGGCGCTAGAAAGTTCAACGGATTTAGACGGCATGCCTACACGGTATACAAGCGACTCAGAATGTGTCAACCGTTGACGCCAACGCCTTAACGGATTAGCTCAGGCACGACGCGAGCGGCGACGCGAGCGTCGTTTAAGTCGTACAGTTGCCGGTTAGTCCGTATCGGTGTTAACTGCGTGGTGTGAAGGCTGTGCGGGCACTCGAGTCCGGGCGGCATTTCCCTCCAAGACTGGCACCAAAAATGTAGTTTTGGAAAATGAGGTTGCGGCGTAAGTGCTTGGAAATTATGGAGCGGCCTATCGGAATCGAACCGACACCTGAACCTTGGCAAGGTTCCGTACTACCACTATACTAAGGCCGCTCAACTTCCTTCTTTTTATAACATGGCCGCCGAGCAGCGACAAGCCTTCCCTAAGAACCAGCGCTCGGAGACGAAACTCCAGCAACGCATTCCCTGTCAGGAAACCTGGCTGACCCGCGCCGATTTGACCACTGGAGATCTGCGCTGCCTCTCGGCAAAACGCGCCGCCTTATCGCGGTCGGTGTAGACACGGCCGAACTTTTCTCCGTCCGCATAGTAGACGGTTACGAGCCAGTGATGATGCTTACGCCGCCTATCCTTGTCAAAAGTACTCTTCTCTCTGGTGCTGGTTTTCTTTGTCGCCATTTTTTTCACTTGTGATCAATCCCTGTTCTGGAAGGACGTTGAGGCACTATCGCAGGGAAACGAGGTGCGCGCAAGTACCGTACCAGGTAGTTACGGGTACTCTAACACACTGGACCCGAGGTCCAGCAAAGAATCGTGCGCCCTTGTCAGCGGCTTCCCGGCTGCTCGCGGCGTTTGGCGATACCGGAAATGGAGCTATGGTAAACCCGCCGGTCTACGACCGTCACGTGAGGCTGATCAGAAGCGATCCGCGACCGCGACGTTGGCCAAACGTAGGCAGGCTCTCCCAAAGGCCATAAAACCTGAGGGCCCGGTCGCGCATCGAATTTGAAGGAAGGTTCGGGCCGACCGCTTAGGGAACAGCCATTAGCGGTCCCAAAAAGACTCTGCGGGCAGTTGCCGGTCATGAAACTTTTGCCGAACTTTTACGTCTTACTAGGTGAGGACACAGCTAAGCTATATGTGGCGGAGAAATATAACGATGATGCCCGTACACAAACAACCGCCTATTCTAGAAGACCTCCGGAACCATTCACCGGAACAGCTGGGAGAACTCCGCCTGCTCTTGAACGTTGGCGCGCCTTCGCGCCCGGACCCGCGGCGACCTGGCTTTTTCGAAGTGGATGGCGACTCCAGCGTTTTCTATATCTTTAAGTACCCGACCGGCTCAAAAGTGCTCTTGCTAGGGGTGTGGGAACGCGACCGCGCTGCGGAAATAGCCGCTTACGCTTGCACCGCGGCCTAGTTTACATCCTCGCAACAGCAGATTCTTCCGAACGCGCTGCGCAGTCCGCGGCGCGTTCTGCTTTTAGTCCTCGTCCAATTCCAGCGCCACGGAGTTTATGCAAAAGCGCTGGCCCGTGGGGCGAGGGCCATCGTCAAAGACGTGCCCGAGATGGGCATCGCAGCGGCTGCACTTCACCTCGGTTCGGGACATGCCATGGCTGGCGTCTGTCTCGGTCTCCACGGCATCGTCACTGACCGGGGCGTAAAAGCTGGGCCATCCGGAGCCCGAGTGATACTTGGTATCAGAACGAAACACCGGCTGTCCGCAACAAACGCACTTGTAGGTACCGGGTGTCTCCGTATCTTCGAATTCCCCGCTAAACGGGGGTTCGGTGCCTTTTTGACGGGTCACATGATATTGATTCGGCGTGAGTTGCTTCTTCCACGCGGCCTCGTCCTTACGGACTTTATCATCCATCCTGAACCTCCCGTGCAGTAGCAGTGTAGTACTTCGCTCGCATTATCAGATTCGCGGCAGCGGCTTGACGTTGCAGCCGTCCGGGCCAATAGTGGTATTAGTCAGTTCTCAGCAAGAAAGCAAGCATGTTAGACCAACCCGAGAAGCCATACGGCGATAAGCGCCGCAGCCGGCGCGCCAAGATTGCGCGCACCTTACGAGTGCGCCCTTCCGAGCCGCGTGACGAACATTTTGAGGATCACCCGACGAGCGTCAACGCCTCCAAGGAAGGCGTCTTCTTCCTGACCCGGCGCAGCACCTATTATGTCGGAATGCGTGTGTTTGTCACCTTTCCATACAGCTCTGCGCACGACCCTATGAATTGCGAATATGTCGCCAAGGTAGTGCGCATCGAAAAGCTGCCCAACGGGAAGTTCGGGGTGGCGGTGGATCTTCTAATGACCGTGAACTACAGCGCCGGACCGCCGAAGGGCTCGCTCACGCGCGCCTGATTCGCTCCTCGCCTGCGCTGCAACAAGCTCCGCGCAGAGATCCGCATTGACAGAAAGTCTAAAGTTCTTTACCTTGTAGCTTCGCCATGAATATCGCGCTCAGCGGCAACACGCATCGACACCATCATCATCACGGCCATACGCCGCGCCGGCTGAGGTGTGCATAGCGATTCGCTAAACAAAGCACTCATCGGCCCGCTGGCGCAAAGCTCCAGCGGGTTTTTTGTTTTTCGAGATGAATTTCTGGAGGAGCAGACGTGGAGATCGCATTCGCGAAGGCCGGCGGGCTGGTTGCCGCCATCGTGCAGGACGCTCGAAGCGGAGACGTCCTGATGCTCGGTTATATGAACGAAGAGGCCCTGGAAGAAACACGCCGTACCGGAGAAGTCGTGTTTTTCAGCCGCTCCAGAAACCGGCGGTGGAAAAAGGGCGAGTCCAGCGGGCACGTGCTGAAGGTCCGCGAACTGCGCGTGGATTGCGACGCCGACGCCCTCCTGGTGCGCGTCGAGCCGCTGGGGCCTGGCGTGTGCCACGAGGGCTACGCCAGCTGCTTCTTCCGACGTATGGAAGACGACGGCAGTGCAAAGGTGGTAGAGGAGCGCACGTTTTCGCCGGAACAAGTCTATGGCCAGGAGAGCAAGCGATGAGCCGCCTCAAGCTGGGCATTCCCAAAGGCAGCTTGCAAGACGCGACCCTCGACTTGTTCTCGCGCGCGGGCTGGAAGATCACGGTGAGCTCGCGAAGCTACGTGCCGTCCATCGACGATGAAGAAATCGAGTGCCTGATGGTGCGCGCCCAGGAAATGGCGCGTTACGTCGAAACCGGCGCGCTGGACGCCGGCATCACAGGTCACGACTGGGTGGTAGAAACGGGCGCGGCAGTCGAAGAGTTGGCCGAACTGGTTTACGCCAAACAACGCCTAGCGCGTGTTCGTTGGGTCCTGGCCGTTCCCGAAGACTCGCCGATACGAGGGCCGGGCGACCTGGCGGGAAAAGTGATTGCCACAGAGGTGGTGCGTATCACGGAAGCCTACCTTGCCCGCCACAATGTGACTTCCCGTGTTGAATTTTCTTGGGGCGCCACGGAAGTAAAGGTCCCGCAGCTCGCGGATGCCATCGTGGAGGTCACGGAAACAGGCTCGTCCCTCCGCGCCAACCGCCTTCGTATCGTGGACACGGTTCTGGAGTCGGCTACGGTGTTCATCATGAACCGCCAAGCCGCCGCAGACGCCTGGAAGCGCGAAAAAGCCGAAAACTTGATCTTGATGCTGCAAGGAGCCATTGCGGCCGCCAGCAAGGTCGGGCTGCTCCTGAACGTTCGCCGCGACGATCTGGCCGCCGTGCTGGAAGTCCTGCCAGCGCTGAAAAAACCCACGATCTCGACATTGAGTGATCCGGAGTGGGTAGCGGTGAACACTATCATCGAAGAATCAGTAGTGCGCCAGATTCTGCCGAAACTCAAAGCCGCCAAAGCCCAAGGGATCGTCGAGTATCCCTTGAACAAGATCGTGCTCTGATGCGCATCGTAAAATTGACGCCGGCCCTGGAAAAGCAACTCCTCCGCGCGCGGCAACAGCGTGACGACGAGGCGGAGCGTATCGCCGCCAGCATCATCCGCGACGTGCGACGCAGCGGAGACTCCGCGGTATTCGCTTTGGCCAAGAGACTCGACGGCGCAGACCTAGCCAGCGATGGCGTTTGGATTTCACGCACCGAGATGGCTGCCGCGGCCAACCAGGTCAGCGCAGATCTCGTTCAGGCGGTGCGGCACGCCTCGCAAAACGTCCGACGCGTTGCGGAAAAACAATTGCCTCGCCCCTGGACCATGGAAGTTGAACCCGGCGTAGACATCGGACAAATCGTTCGGCCCATCGAGACGATTGGCTGTTATATCCCAGGCGGGCGTCACGCGCTGCTTTCCACCTTGCTGATGACCGTGGTCCCGGCGCAGGTTGCAGGAGTACAACGCATGGTTGTGGTTTGTCCGCGGCCCAATCCGGAGCTGCTCGCAGCGGCGCATCTTCTCGACGTTGTCGAAGTCGCGCGAATCGGCGGCGCGCACGCCATCGCAGCGCTGGCCTACGGAACCAAGAGCATCCCGCGCGTGGAAAAGATTTTCGGGCCCGGCAACCGCTTCGTAACCGCCGCCAAGCAATTGGTGAGCAGCGACTGCGCCATCGATCTGCCCGCAGGTCCCACCGAAGCCGTAGTGCTCGCCGCCCGCGGCAATCCTCACTGGATCGCCGCGGACTTGCTAGCCCAGGCCGAGCACGCTCCGGATGCTGGCAGCTTTCTCGTAACCACGTCCAAGGTTCTAGCCGCTCGAGTCCAAGCAGCAGTGTCGGAGCAACTACAACAGTTCCCCAAAACGAACCCGGCCCACGAGTCGAGCCAACGAAGCAGCGCCATCGTCGTAGCGCCCTCGCTCACAGCGGCGTGCGAATTCGTCAATCGCTTCGCCCCCGAGCACCTTAGCCTGCCGGACGGCAACTGTAGATTGCTGGATAAATGCCGGGCGGCGGGAACGGTTTTTCTCGGTCCCTGGGCCGCTCAGCCGCTCGGCGACTATGCCAGCGGAAGCAATCACGTGCTGCCCACCGGCGGATGGGCGCGCAGACGCGGTGGCCTCAGCGCGGCAGACTTCGTAAAATGCATCACGACGCAATCCATCAGCCGCGAAGGTTTCTACCGTCTCGCAGACGATGTACAAATACTGGCCCGTGCGGAAGGCCTCGCGGCCCATGCGAATGCAGTGGAGGTACGCCGATGAAGGTTCAGCTGCCGGTGCGCCAGGCGATTCTGGACAGGCGCACCTACGAGCCCCCCGGCGAAGGGCGCGCCAACAAACTGCGCCTGGACTTCAACGAGAATACGGCAGGCTGCTCCCCAAAGGTGACGCGCGCCCTGGCGAAACTCTCCCCCAAACAACTCGCCATGTATCCGGAGTACGAGCGCGGCACCCGCCGCCTGGCGCAGCACTTCGGCGTGAAGCCCAACGAATTGCTGCTCACGAACGGCGGCGATGATGCCCTGCGCGTCTTCTTCGACGCGTTCGTGGATGCCGGCAGCAGCGTCCTTATCTGTGAGCCCACGTTCCCGATGTACCGTTACTACGGAGAAATCGCCGGAGCCAAAATCGAAGTGCAGCGCTACGGCTCGGAAATGGAATTTCCGCTCGAAGCCGTCGTCGCCGCGCTCCGCAACCAACCGCGCGTCCTCTTTATCGCCAATCCCAACAACCCCACGGGAACATTGCTGTCGTTGGAAGCCATCGAAACTATACTCAAAGACGCGACCCACACCGCGGTGGTCCTCGACGAAGCCTACGCCGAATTTTCCGGCGTAAGCGTGGTGCCCTGGATCCACAAATATCCCCAGCTGTTCGTGACACGGACCTTCTCGAAGACCGCGGGACTCGCCGGACTCCGGCTTGGTGCAGTAATGGCCTGCGCGGACTCGCTGACAATTCTCCGCCGCGCCATGCCTCCCTTCCCTGTCAACGTCGCCGCACTGACCGCCGCCGAAGCCGCCGTAAGCGACCCGCAAACCATGCGCCGCTATGTCCGAGACATGGTGAAAGTCCGCGGCTGGTTCGAGAAGGAGCTACACAAGTTGGAGGTCCGGACTTTTCCGAGCGCCGGCAATTTTCTTTTAGCAAATTTCGGACCCGGCGGCCCAGCGCTATTCAAGAAGCTCGAGCGCCAAGGCATCCTGCTGCGCGAACGCAGCAAAGACATGGGCCCAGGCTTTGTGCGCATCACCATCGGAACGAAAAGTGAAATGGAGCGCCTGATGAAGCAGATCAAGCGCCACCGGTAAATAAGGATGCCCAGAACAGCCGCCATTCATCGCAAAACCAACGAAACCGACATCCGCATCCGCCTGAATCTCGATGGCCGCGGAAGCTCCCGCGTCTCCACCGGCATCCGTTTCCTAGACCACATGCTCGACCTGGTCGCCCGCCATGGCGCCTTCGATCTGACACTCCAGGCCAAAGGCGACCTCGACGTGGACCAGCATCACACGGTAGAGGACGCCGGAATCGCGCTCGGCGAAGCCGTGGTCAAAGCCCTCGGAAACAAGCGCGGAATCCTCCGCGCCGGCTACTTTCTCATGCCCATGGACGAAACCCTCGCCGCCGCCGCAGTCGATTTGGGCGGCCGGCCCTATTGCGTCGTCAACGCAAAAATTGCCTCCAAGCGCGTCGGCGGCTTCCAAACCGAGTTGACCGAGGACTTCTTTCAGGGATTCGCGCAGGCCGCACGAGCCAACGTTCATCTGCGGGTTCTGTACGGGCGTTCTTCTCATCACCAAGTGGAGGCGATGTTCAAGGCTTTCGCACGAGCGTTGCGCTTCGCCGTCGCCCGTGACAAGCGCCTGCGGCGCGTGCTTCCCAGCACCAAGGGGCTAATGTGAAACTCACTCTGGTTGACTACGGCGTAGGAAACGTCGCTTCCGTGGAACGAGCGCTCCAGCGCCTCGGCGCCGAATCGCAACGGGCTGCGACACCCGAGTGCATAGAAAACGCCGAAGCTTTGCTACTACCCGGCGTCGGACACTTCGCCGCGTTGATTCGCGCGCTGGACGAACGCGGTCTCCGCGCACCGCTCCTGAAGGCCCTCGGACGCGGCGTCCCCTTTCTGGGCGTCTGTCTCGGTCTGCAAGCTCTCTACGACTCCAGCGAAGAAGCGCCGGAACTACACGGCTTGAAACTGTTGCCCGGGCAAGTGCGCGCGCTTCCCTCCCACGTCAAGCTACCGCATATGGGCTGGAACCAGCTCCGCGCAGCCCGCAGCTCACGTTTGCTCGAAGGAATCGCCCCCAAGGCCTACTTTTATTTCGCGCATTCCTACGCCGCCATAGCCGCGAAGGAAGACGCCGATGCGGTCGCAACCTGCACCCACGGCACGGAATTCGTCGCCGTACTCGAAAGGAAAAATGTCTTCGCGGTCCAGTTCCACCCGGAAAAGAGCGGTGCCGCGGGCGCACACTTGCTCCAAAACTTTCTGAGGCTCGCGGCATGAGCCTAGCCAGCCGCATCATCCCCTGCCTCGATACCGACGGCAGCCGGGTCGTCAAAGGCGTGAATTTTGTCGGACTCCGCGACGCCGGTGACCCTGTGGCTCTCGCCGCTCGCTACAACGCCGAGGGTGCCGACGAACTCGTCGTCCTGGACATCGCCGCGTCTCGCGACCGCCGCCCCACGTTCCTCGAAACCATCCGCCGCGTGGCCGCCGAGCTCGCGATTCCGCTGACAGCTGGAGGAGGTATCCGCTCCCTCGAAGATGCTCGCGCGGTAGTCCGTGCCGGCGCCGACAAAGTAACCGTGAACACCGCAGCCGTGGAGCGCCCAGAGCTGCTCTCCGAACTCTCCCGCGAATTTGGCGCCCAGGCCGTCGTGCTGGCCATCGATGCCAAGCGCGACGGCGACCACTGGGATGTTCTAGTCCGCGGCGGCCGCGACTCCACGGGACTCGACGCCATCGCCTGGGCCAACCAAGGCGTTTCGCTAGGCGCGGGCGAAATTCTGCTGACCTCCGTCGATCGTGATGGCACGCAGAAGGGCTTCGATGTTCCGCTGACCGCCGCGATCTCTCGTGCCGTCTCCGTCCCGGTCATCGCCTCGGGCGGAGCCAAACTTCCTGAACATTTCGTAGAAATTTTCGCCGAAGGAGCCGCCGACGCCGCCCTCGCCGCCTCCATTTTTCACGACAACGTGCAATCGATCCGCGAACTTAAAAAGTTTCTCTCGGCAAGAAGCATTGAGGTCCGCCTTCCGTGCTGATCCCTTGCATCGACCTCCAAGACGGGCAAGCAGTCCAGTTAGTCCACGGCCGCCGCCGCGAACTCGCAGTCGCCGACGTTTTCGGCCTACTCGAAAAATTCCAGAAGTATCCCTGGCTGCACATCATCGACCTGGACGCCGCCATGGGCAAACTCGGAAACGACAATCTAGTCCGCGAATTGTCAGCCAAAGCCCGTAGCCAGTACGGGATGCAAGTCCGCGTAGGCGGCGGCATCCGTACCGTCTCGCGGGCGGCAGCGGTGGCACAGTCGGGCGCCGAACAAATCATCATAGGCAGTGCCGCCTTCAAAGAAGGCAAAGTAAACGCCCGTTTCCTGCGCCAAGTGCTCAAGAAAATCGCTGCCAATCGAATCGTAGTGGCCCTGGACACCGAGAAAGGCCGCATCGTAACTCACGGCTGGCGGCAAAGCTTGAAACTCCGCGCGGAAGACGTTATGCCCCAACTCGAACCCTTCTGCGGAGCGTTTCTATGCACAGACGTAGACCGTGAAGGCACCATGACCGGCGCCAACCTAGCCTGGTTTCGCCAACTCCGCAGCGCAACGCAACATCCCATCATCGCCGCAGGCGGAATCAAGACCCGCCGCGAAATCACCGCCCTGGCAAAACTCGGCATGGACGCCGCCGTAGGCATGGCCATCTACAAAAACCGTCTTCGATAAGCAGCGGTCTGCCCAAAGACTCTTCCGCCTGAGTTCCGCGAAATAGTCCTAGACGTTCAGTAATCCTTGGGGTAGGTCAACCAATAGGGATTTCTAGCGAAAAGCGCCAGCCGGCGCTTTTTTTGCTTTTTGTTGCCGTTATGTAGGCGCCGGGCTTTGGCCCGGCCAGCGGTCCTATGGAGTGCGGCGCTTAGGCGCCGCTTTCGACCAACCAACCCAGTCACCACCAACGCGCATCCAGCACCCAACGCAACCCCGGAACAACCGGAACAACCGCAACCACCACTCTTCTGGCTCGCCATGTAGGTGCTGGGGCTTTAGCCCGGCCAGCGGTCCATCGAATGCAGCCCTTAGGCTCACGTTGATCCGTTAGCCCCGCCCTGTACAAGGGCGCAGCTTTGTCCCGAACATCCAAGACATCCTGCGCCCCATCTCGGCAACTAACAATTTGTCTTGAGTCTCAAGCGTCCGTCTGCTTCTAGGCCGCTGAGCCAAAGAGCAGTCCATACCCGGGTGACAAATTCCCGGTCCTCTTGCGATAGGATAAGCCCCCATGCGAATCGCCAGAACCGTAACCGCCCCAATCGTGGCCTTGGCTCTTGGATTCCTTCTTCTGTCCTGCACGGCTGCCCGCGCGCAAGCGCAAGCGCCAGCGTCAGCCCCCAGTTCCCCTCTCTTCACGCTGAAGCCCCTCGGCCACAACGTCTGGGCCGCCATCGACAACGCCAAAGGCGAAGCCGGCGCCAACGCAGGCTTCGTAATCGGTGACAACGGCGTAGCCATCATCGACACCTTTGAAAATCCCGAAGCCGCCAAGCAATTGCTGGCGGAAATTCGCAAACGGACCAATCTCCCCGTCAAGTTCGTCATCAACACCCACTACCACATCGATCATGTCGCAGGAAACCGCATCTTTCAGGACGCAGGCGCAGTCGTTCTGGCGCAACGCAACGTGCGCACCTGGATCCACACCGAAAACCTCAAATTCTTCGGCAAAGACATCAAGCCGGAAGAAAAAACAAAAGTCGCCGAACTCGGCTCCCCCGACATCGTCTACGACATCGGCACAACCCTCTTCCTCGGCTCCCGCCGCATTGACGTTCGCGTCTACCCTGGCCACACCGGCGGTGATTCCGTCGTTTTTATCCCAGACGCTGGAGTAGTTTTTTGCGGCGATCTCTTCTGGAGAAACACCCTGCCCAACCTGATCGACGCGTCAACCGCGGCATGGCTCTCGACCCTCGACGCCATCTCCGCCGCGGCGCCCACTGCTACATTCATCCCCGGCCACGGCGACGTAGGAACGGCCTCGGACGTAAAGTCTTTCCGTGGCTATCTGGCCGATCTCCGCCAACTCGTCGCCGCCCCGGCAAAAGCAAGCAAAACCGGCGACGCCCTGGTAAGCGCAGTCCTCCCCGCGCTGACGGAAAAATACGGCAAATGGGATTTCTTCCAGTATTTCGCGAAGCCCGATATTCTCGATACGGCCGCGGAGCTCCGCGGCGACAAGAAAATTCCCCAACCAGAGGTAGCTATCGCAGCCCCAACTCCCGCGCCCTAACGCAAATACGCGTCCGTAATGTACTGCTGCACCATGCGCTGGGTATTAAAGAAGGACCCGTTGATGGCGATGGCGTGCTGCATAACCTGCAAGTACCGGCTGCGTTCTTTATAAAACATGGGCACAATAATGTTTTCCAACTTCCCGTACAGCGACTGCGCCTCGCCCTCATTGTCCGTAGCAACCAGCGCACCTCCCCCGTGGCGCGCTTCCCCGATGGACCACCCGGTAATCCCCTCGATGTGTCCCTCTACCCACCAACCGTCCAGGATGCTCAGGCTCGGCACGCCGTTTAGCGCCGCTTTCATTCCGCTCGTTCCCGAAGCCTCTAGTGGAAACTGCGGCGTGTTCAGCCACAGATCCACCCCGGAAGTAATCTTCCCGCCGACCTCCATATTGTAGTCGTCCAGAAAAACCACCGGCACAGCCTTCCGCAAAGCCTTCTTCGCCTGAAAAATCTTCCGGATAATCTCCTTGCCGCCCCCGTCGTTAGGATGCGCCTTGCCCGCGTAGACGATCTGAAACTTCCCGGCGCTCTTGGCAATCTGCCGCAGCCGGTCCAGATCGGAAAGAATCAAGTCCGCCCGCTTGTAGCCCGTAGCTCGGCGCGCGAACCCAATCGTAAAAGCATCGGGATCCAGTTTGAGGCCCGTCTTCGTGCGCACGGCCTCCAGCAGCTCATGTTTCGCGATCAGGTGTGAAGCCCACACCTCTTCCGGCGGCAATCCTAAAGCGCTCCTCAGGCTGTAATTGTCTTCCCGCCACGATGGGATGCACCGATCGAATAGCTCCTTGAACGCCGGCGAAGCCCACGTGGCCGCATGCACGCCATTGGTAATGGATTCGATGGGCACTTGCGGGAACATCTTGCGCGAAGTTTCTCCATGCAGTTTGGCTACACCATTGACGAAGGCGCTCAAACTCAGCGCCAAGTACGTCATGTTAAGGGAAGCGCCTGCGCGCGCCGCCTCCTCCAAATCCGGAAAATCCTGCTCGGCTTGCAACACGCGCTTCAGAAGGTCTGCGGAAGACGCATCTTTCAAGTCCAAGAAACCATTCTGGTCCGGGAAAACGCGCGTTAGATATTCCATTGGAAACCGGTCATGGCCCGCGGGCACCGGCGTATGCGTCGTAAAGATGCACTTGCTACGAACCTTCTCGATGTCCTCGCCGACAATAGAAGTCCGCCCCGCCTTTTCCGCCTCTTCCCCAAGAAGCTCCAGCGATAACAGCGCCGCGTGTCCTTCGTTCATGTGGTAGCGCGTCAGCTCCACATGCCCGAGCGCCCGCAGCATGCGCACCCCGCCCACGCCCAAAAGCACTTCCTGGCACAGCCGGTAATAAGGATCCCCACCGTAAAGGCTGCCGGTAAGGTTGCGATCCGATTCTTCATTGGAAGGAAGATTGGCGTCCAGAAAGTAGACCGGCACTTCAAAACCGCGCACACCCTTTACGTCATAGCGCCAGCACCGCAGCTCGACCCGCCGGTTTTCCAAAGGCACGCTAACGCGTGCCTCTTCTTCCTGTAGAAAGTCCTCAACCCGCCATTCGACGGGCTCCTCGGTCTGCGTGCCATCCTCCGCAAGCCTCTGCGTGAAGTAGCCCTTCCGATACAGCAGCGACACCGCCACCATTGGCAGCCGAATGTCCGCCGCGGCGCGCACGGTATCCCCCGCCAGCACGCCCAGCCCGCCACTGTAGCTGGGCATGGCGTTCTCCAGGGCGATTTCCATCGAAAAGTACGCAACGATGCGCTTCAGAGAGCTAACCTGGGTCCCCATTTACCTCAGCACCCCGCCAGCCCGAACCACAGCCAGCCCGTCAAAAAAATCTACCCACTCGAAACAGCTTATTGTCAGGGAATAGCGCGCCGCAGGCAAGCGACGCGCAAACAATGATTGCCTTCTGCGCTACCCGCGGCAGCTGCGGTTATCCAAGGTCTCACTCCTAGCCGCTGGGACCCGCTCTCAACTTGTAACATTTCCACCCATCCCCTCAGGCCGATACCCCAGGCTTCTATCCTGATGCCAATAAGTGGCTTAAAATGAACAACTTTGAACAGGTCTAGCTTGGCCCTTCAGCTGCTCCTTCCACGCCCAGTGAGTCGCTGTCAGTTGCACAGCAAACTCCCAAGAGTTGGCAAGTTCATGGAGACAGTAATGAAATGCGGTTCCCAAGTGCGCAGAGAAGCTAGGGTCCCAAGCCGGCGCCGCGGCAATTCTCGCGGTTTCAGCCTCATCGAGTTGGTAATCGTAGTCGCCATCTCCTTGGTCCTGGTGGGCATTGCCGTTCCGCGCGCCGTCGAAGCACTGCGGCAAATCCGTTTGCGGACGGCGGTCTCCTCGTTGACCGGAGCGATCCAATCCACTCGGTATCAAGCCATCTTCCACGGCTGCTCGTACCAAATCGCCTTCAGCGCCGCCGCTTACAACTACCAAGTATCGACGGAAGCGGCCGCGGCGGGCGGCCAAGTGTGCAACGCGGCCTTCGCTAACGTCGGCAATCCCATTCCGTTGGCAGGCAGCAACGTCACGCTCAATGCCCCGGTAACCCTGCTGTTTAGCCCCAGCGGAACGGTCACAGCGACGGTCGGCGCCGCAAATAACATTCAGCTCACCGCCGCCGGCGTGGCCGCTCCAGAACTCATACAGGTGTCTAACTATGGAAAAATCACTGTTACTCCGTAAGCCGTCGCGCGAGCGCGGCTTCACGCTGATCGAGACGCTGGTTTCTCTAGCTGTGCTATCCATCGGCTTGATGTCCATCGCCGCGCTGATGAGCCAGATGGTCGGCACGAGCGCGCAATCTCGTGCCATGAGCACCGCGGCTTTGCTGGCCTCGGAAAAACTCGAGGACCTTTGTCACTATTCCGGCAAGGTTATTCCAGCCAACCTCGGGGCTGGGGGCAGCCTGACCGCTGACGTAGCGGGCTTCTTCGACGACGTGCAGATTTCCTCCAGCAACGGCATCTCCGCCAGAACCACCAGCGAATTGGGCGTGGCCGAAACCATTGTCCACCGGGCCGATGGCACGGTGACGGTCGCCGCGGGCACCGCGGCCCCGGCCGATCCCGATGCGCAAATTTACGATCGGCGCTGGCTCATCCAGGCGAACACTCCGGTTAACAACATGCGTACCATCACAGTTCTGGTCACTTTGACCAATCAACCTGCAAACAGTGCCGCGGTCAGCTTCCAAGTAAGCACGGTGAGACCATGAAAAACACACGCACGGCATCGGTTCCGGTTTCCCAACGACGAGCCCGTTGCGCCGGGGCGGCCGGCTTCACGCTCATCGAACTGCTGGTCGCGGTGACCGTTTTTCTGATCATCGGCGGCGCGGCTATGAGCCTTTTCAGGAACCATGTCTCGCAGTTCACCACCCAGCAAAACCAGGTGGGCCTGAATACCTCGCTGCGCAACGCCCTGACCCAGATGGAGGTGGACATCGCCAACGCAGGAACCGGCTATTTCACCACCGTGGACAAGGCCAATTTTCCCATCGGCGTCACCATCGGAAGCGGGGGTAGCAAGGTCGCCTGCAACAACGGCCAGACTTACCCGGCGGCTTGCTTCGACACGCTCAATATCCTTTCGGTTGATCCGAACACCCCTCCGGGACAGGCGGACGCCGGAACCCAAGCTGGCTGCACCACTACCACCACTGGCACCGGTTCGGTAATCATCCCTCCAGCAGGGTCTCTCAACGCGGCAACTGGTCTGCCTTGGACGGCGGCACAGTACGCCGCATTGTTCACCACCGGAAATCAAGTCCTTTTCTCGTCCAACCTTAACTACAACACCTCGGTCCTGACAGCCAACGGAGCGGTCGGCGCGGGCGGCGACATAGCGCTGCAGTTTCAGCCAACTGCGGCAGCTACCTTAGCCAATAACAGCACGACAGATCCGCTAGGCATCTCCTCGGCCCCGGATCCGAATCTGCAAACGTCTTTTTGCGCGGGGACTAGCTGGGTCGTAAAACTCGCCCCTCAGATCACCTACGGTGTGGACACTATCACCAATCCTGCCAATCCGGCCTTGTACCGGAAAATAGGTGCGGCGGGCGTACAAACTCCTATAGCCGATCAGATCATCGGCTTCCGCCTGGTTACCACCCTCAACAATTGCGCCATCGCCATGACGGACTGGCCGGCGGCCCCGGGCCAGCCGAAATGTAACGGCGGTAATACCAACTTCAACCAGATTCGCACCGTTCAGATCTCGCTGATTGGACGGACGACGCCCCTTCCCAACAGCGCGGACACGTTCCACAACGCTTTCGATCAAGGCCCGTACCGGATTGAAGCCGTTTCGGTCACTGCCAGTCCCCGAAATCTCAGCATGAACGATTGAGGAGCCACTACCAATGAGACATAACAACACTTTCTCTTCGAAGATCGCGCGTCGCGGCAGCCGGCAACGGCAAGGTGGAGTCGCTTTGATCACCACGCTGCTGCTGCTGTTGTTGCTGACAGCCATCTCCCTCACCATGGTGCTGTCCGTCAGCTCGGACATGCTCATCAATGGTTATTACCGGGACTACCGCGGATCTTTTTATGCCTCGGATGCTGGCGTCAACGTGGCCCGGCAAGCCATGATCAATGGCATCCTGGCCGCCGCACCGACGGGCACCTTCCCAGTGGGAGCACAGCCCATTCCGGCGGCAACGCCTGCCAACGTCGCGGCCAACGTGCTAGCCACTTACGCCGCCCCCACGACCATCAACAGTGCCGGATCTTGGCCAGAAAAGTTTCAGCTCGTAAACACTGGTGCAAGCCCGACCAACCTGGTCCTGGCTCCGAACGGCTGCAGCGTCACGTTCACCGGTCTGCCCGCTGCCATCAACGGTCAGCCCATCAGCTGTACGAATCTCCCCGCGTCGGGCGCCCCCCAGGTTGTCACCAGCTTCACCTACGTTTACAACTACACGATCAGCGCCGTCGGTTCGTCGCAGGGGTCCGAAGTATCTTCGATCGGCGATTCCGGCACGCTCTCCTTCTTCGGCAGCATCACGCCCGGCGGACCTGTCCAGACCTCCTTCGCCGCGTGGGGTATGTTCATCGATCAATACCCACTCTGCGGAGGCGGCGACCTGGTTCCCGGCACCATCACCGGCCCGGTTTTCACCAACGGCGCGTGGAACTTCGGAAACTCCGGAAAGTACGTTTTCACCGACCCTGTCGGTAGCGCCAACGCGCAGGCCGGCTATGACAACGGCGGCTGCCAGGCAGTAGCAGGTGCTTCCGGCAACGGAATCGCCCCGACGTTCCAGTCGGGATTCAATTTGGGGCAGCCCACGGTGCCGCTGCCTGCCAACGACTTCAACCAAAAAGAAGCGGTCCTCGACAGCAAGGGCAATCAGGGAAGTGCGGTTACCAACGCCCAGCTGAACGCTTCCTTGCGCAATGTCAGTGGGACCGCGTACCCCGTCGGCGGTGCGGCTTCCGGCGTGTACCTGCCCTACACGGTGAACGCGCAAGGCCAGAAAACCTTCACGGGCGGCGGCATCTACGTGGAAGGAAATGCCAGCGTCACGCTTTCGGTTCCTAACCCGGCCACCAACACGACCGCGCAGATCTACACCATCGTCCAAGGCGGCGTGACCACCACCGTTACGATTGACGACGCTGCGGGTACCACCACCATTTCTTCGGGCGGCGTCAACACCACGATCACCGGCGTCCCCACGCAGGTTGACCCCACCAGCGGCGCGGTCACCCGCGACGCTACCATGCTCTACGTGGATGGCAACATCACGTCTCTTTCCGGACCGGCCACGGCAAACGCTGCTGGGGGCCTTCAGAACGACACCGCGCTGACCATTACGGCCAACGGCAGTGTCACCGTCACCGCCGACGTCAAATACTTGACCGAACCGGTAACTACGGCGCAAAACCAAATCCCGGGTACCCCGGCGGACACGCTGATCCCGGCCAATAACTATGGCCAGGTTCTGGGTATTTTCACGGCCACGGGTAACGTGAACCTCGCCAACACGCAGGCCAGCGGCAACCTGGAGATCGACGCTTCGATCGCCACGGTCTCTTCAGGCGGCAGCGGCGGCATCACCAACACGGGAGCCGGCATCAACACCCTGAACATCGTCGGCGGCCGTATTCAGAACACCATCCAGAACATCGGCGCTACCACGCGTAACGTTTTCTTCGACCGCCGCTTCACGCAGGGCGGCTTTTCTCCCCCATGGTTCCCTTCGACCACGGTGACCACGCCGAGCGCGGATACCGCGAAGTTCGGACAGCCCACCGTGACCCACACACAGTGGCTGAACAAGACCTCGTACCAGTGAGGATTGCAGCTTAACCGGCACGGCAACCGACTCGGCTGGCTCGAACACGAGCCAGCCGAGTTCTTTTTTGCTTGTAGCAATCTTCGGTTCGGCCTTCCCTCCGGCATCATCCGCGCCATAATTTTCCGGTCCGGTCGCGCACGCCTCCATCGCGAAAGGGCACCCTGAACGAGTTGGAAGCAATCTGCAGACAACATATAATCAAAACCCGTGACCAGCGTTCTTGATTCCATCCATATCGTGGATCTCACCGAGGCTCTTGCGGGCCCCTATTGCGCCATGCTGCTGGGCGACTTCGGCGCGGACGTCATCAAGGTCGAGCGGCCCAAGACCGGAGACCAGTCGCGCGGCTGGGGCCCTCCCTTCGTCGGCAGCGAATCCGCCTATTACCTGGCGACCAATCGCAACAAACGATCGATTGCGGTAAACCTCGATGATCCACACGGAGCTGAGGTTTTGCAGCGGTTGCTGGCGCGGGCGGACGTTTTCATCGCCAATCAGCCCTCGCGCGCGTCGCTGCGGAAGCGCGCTATCGATCCGGAGACTCTGCGCGCCAAGTACCCGCGGCTGATTCATTGCAGCATTACCGGCTACGGTTTTACGGGCCCGAGGGCGGAACGCCCGGGTTACGACATTCTGGCGCAGGCCGAGGCCGGACTAATGAGCGTTACAGGGGAGCCCGAAAGCGGGCCTATGCGCTATCCCGTTCCCATCGCGGACCTGACCTGCGGGATGTACGCAACCATGGGGATTCTCGCGGCCCTTCTGGCTCGCGAGAAGACCGGTAAGGGGCAGTTTTTGGACATGGCGCTGTTCGACTCGCAGGTCACTTGGCTGGCGAACCTCGGCAGCAGCTATCTGAACGCGGGGGCGTCGCCGCGGCGCTGGGGAAACGCCCATCCCAACGTGGTGCCGTATCAAATGTTTCGGGCGAGCGATGGGCGTTATTTTGTTTTGGGCGTCGGGAGCGAAGCGCTCTGGAAGAAGTTTGTGGCCATGCTGAACGCGGAGAACACTTTGGGCGCGGACCCACGGTTTTCGAGCAACGCGTTGCGCACCGCGAATCGGACGGAATTGATTGCCCTGCTGCAGAGGCGCTTCGACGGGCTGCCGATGTCGGCATGGCTGGAGCAGCTTGCTGGCGCGGGCATTCCCTGCGCGCCGATTAACGGCGTGCCGGAAGCGCTGAACGACGCGCAAACACTGGCGCGCGGCATGATTGTGCAGCTGGAGCATCCGTCGCTGGGGGTGGTTCGCAGCATCGCGAACCCGGTCAAGTTGTCGGATACGCCGGTAAGTTACAGGTTGCCGCCTCCGTTGTTGGGGGAGCATACCGCGGAAATTCTGGAGAGCTTGGGATATTCGAGCGACGAGGCGGCGCGCGTAGCGCGCGCGGCGGGAAGTTAAGGAGGGTTTGGGGTTGAGATTGTGTGTAGCAGTTCGCACAACCCGCCCTTTGTTCCCCCGCGTGACTGAAGGCGGATTGGGAGACAGGACCTACAGCACGACCAAACCGGCCGGCGAAGAAAGATGGGAGGGACGCGCTAAAGCGCGCCCCTACGCTTCGCACAGAATGTGACTCGCCGGGCTTAAGCCCAGCGCCTACAGTTCGTTCTTTTGCATTTGCGAGACGGCGTAGTCGCAGGCGCGGGCTGTCAACGCCATATAGGTTAGCGACGGATTGACGCAGGAGGACGAGACCATGCAGGCGCCGTCCGGCAGAAACAGATTCTTCACGTCGTGGGCCTGGTTGTGATCGTTTAAGACCGAGGTCTTCGGGTCCCGGCCCATGCGGGCCGTGCCCATTTCGTGGATCGCCAGCCCCGGCGCCGACATGTCCTGAAACACGGAAATATCCATGGCGCCCGCGGCGGCTAGCATCTCGGCGCCTTGTGTGGCGATATCCTTGGACATGGCGCGCTCGTTTTCGCCCCACTCGCTGTGGATCTTTATTGTGGGAATGCCCCAAGCGTCGAGCTTGTCCTTGTCGATCTCCGCGTAGTTGTTGTGGTTCGGGAGGCATTCGCCGAAGCCGCCGAAACCCATGCGCCATGGCCCGGGCATCTTCAAAGCATTCTTGAATTCCGGGCCCAGGCCCACCATATTCATGCCGCGCGACCAGCCGTCGCGACTGCCGCTGCCCTGGTACCCGTAGCCGCGGATGAAGTCTTTCTGTTTGGTCTTCACGTTGCGGAAGCGCGGGATGTAGATGCCGTTGGGGCGGTTTCCGAAAGGCATTTTGTCTTCATGACCGGGCATGGTGCCGGTGGCGCCCGCGCCCATGTGATGATCCATCAGGTTGTGGCCGAGTTCGCCGCTGCTGTTGGCCAGACCGTTGGGGAAATCGGGGCTGGTGGAATTGAGCAGGATGCGCGCGGACTCCAGCGTGGAGGCGCAAATAAAAAACACGCGAGCCTTGAATTCCAGGGCGTTCTTCGTTTGCCCGTCGATCACCCGCACGCCGCTTACGCGGCGCGTCTTGGGATCAAAATTCAGGCTGTGCACCACGCTGTACGGACGAATCGTCAGACGCCCGGTCTTCTGCGCGGCGGGCAGCGTGGAATTCAAGCTGCTGAAATAGGATTGCGTGATGCAGCCCCGGTGGCACACGCCGCAATAGTGGCAAGCGGCGCGGCCCTTGTGGGTCCGCGTGAGCACCGCAGCGCGCCCAATGGTCATGATGCGGTCGTCAAAATTCTTGGCCAGCGCGTCGCGGAAATCCAGCTCGACGCAGGACATCTCCATGGGCGGGAGAAATTTTCCGTCCGGCAACTGCGGCAAGCCTTCGGCTTGGCCGGAGATGCCGGCGAATTCTTCGACGTAGTCGTACCACGGGGCGATGTCCGCGTAGCGGACGGGCCAGTCGATGGCGATCCCGTCTTTTAGATTCGCTTCAAAATCGAGATCGCTCCAGCGGTAACTCTGGCGCCCCCAAATGATGGATTTCCCGCCGACCTGGCGCCCGCGAATCCAAGAAAATTTCGTTCCCGGAGCCGTGGAATAGGGGTTGTCGACGTCGCTGACAAAAAACTTGCTGGAGTATTCGTCGCAGGCGTAGAAGCATTCGCGCTGGACGTGTTGGGTGCGCTCGCGCTTGGCGCGATCGTCCCAGCCGCGGTACTTGAGCTCCCACACGGGAACGTGCTCGACATAGTCCTTCTCCGGAATGATGGTGCGTCCCGCTTCGAGGACCAGCGTGTTGAGGCCCTTTTCGGTGAGTTCCTTGGCCGCCCAGCCGCCGGTGATTCCAGACCCAACGATAATTGCGTCGTACGATGTGACTGGCATGCGCTTCCCCCTTAGGCCCTTTTCCCGACGGTTAGCGGAACACAACCATGAAAGGCACCGGGGATGATTTGTTGATTCAATTCCTGGCTGAAACCAATTTCCGAAGTGTAGTAGCCGTGGAGAGTGATGCCCTTGAAAACGTACCAGAAGGACTCACGGAGCTGCTTATCGCGCTCTTCGGGAACGGTGTTGCCGTGACGCCGGTGCCGCTCGATGTGGGCGCCCATGACGGCATCGTCCATGGAGCGCAAGAGCGCAAATTGCTGGGAGGACGAGGCATCGGCGAAGTTCTTGCCGTACAGGTCGTTGCTTTGCTTATCGACGCCGGCGAGACCGTTGAGAAAATCCTGGCGCTCGCTTTCGGTGGCCCATTCAGTCAGGATGACGTCAATGAAGTCATTGACGCGCGCAGCTTTGGCGCCCGGAGTGTCGGTCGCGGGAATGATCAGATCGACCATGGCCACCACCGTGGCGTCTTGCTGGGGAGTGAGAGTGCGGGGCTTGTAGGCCACCCCGACTTGCGCCTGGGCCTCTCGGAAAAACGCCGCCAGGCTCGGAGAAAAGGCAGGCAGAGCCGCTCCTGCCGCCAGGATTTTCAGAACTTCACGACGCTGCATGGTGGCCCCCTCGACCCCTTGGGCTATCTGGATTCTTGATTGGCCGTGGCTCCAGTAAATCGCCACCCCTCGGCCGCAGTCCCCTCGACAGGAACCGCTGTCTCTTCAGTGCTGTCGCTGAGGATACCTCAATAACCACCCATCCGGTATATGGATTTGTGGCGGGAAGGCGCGTCGCGTCGGTAGAACTCCATCTCCGGTGGGCCAACTCCTTCGCCAAGTACTGGAGCGGCGCACTCAGGCTTCCACAACGGGACTCAAACCGAGTGAATCAGTCGAGATCTCTTGCCACCGGCTTGGCTGGATCGGGCAGTGGGAAGACGTTGTGTTGGGGAGCAGGCATGGGGATGTCGCCCCTGCGATCCTGCCAGAGGAACCTATTCAGCAGAGCGGTGTCTACGGCGTCGGCACGACTGAAATCGAGATTCTCGCCGGCCTTCCATTCCTCGGTGTTCATCTGATAGATGAGTCCGTTGTCGCGGTTGCCGTAGTCGGCAGTGAACGGAGGCTGTTGACCGGATCCGCTGAAGAGCGGGGCCATGGCCGCGGCTCGCGAGTCATTCGCATTCATTGGCGGAACGCCGAGGAGCGATTCGATAGTGCGAACCATATTGATGGTTGTGTAGAAAGAGTGATCGACAAACGGAGCAGCCGCGACATCCCCGCGGGTGGTCGGCAGAGGCGAATACTTGCTGACGACGAGGGCCATGCTGCGATGCGAGTCGATGTGGTCGGGGCCGTTCTGAGCGTCGTCTTCCAAAATGAGGAAAGCCGTGTCGTCCCAATAGGGGCTGTGAGATACGGCGTCGACGGCTCGCCCGATAGCCAGATCGTTGTCTGCCACCGACGCGGCGGGCCTGGGCTTGTCTTTGGTTCCCCCCGCAGTGTGGTCGTTCGGAAGACGAAGCAGGATGAATTGCGGCATGGCATCTTGGCGGGCGGTGCGTGAGGAGACGAAATTGGCGAATTCGTTCAGGAATTCATCCACGCGAAGCTGGTCGGGATAGGCGACCTCGAAATCAGGATAGCGCGGGTCGAAGTGGCCGCGGAGTTCGACCTCGGCGGCGACATTCTTGGCCAGAATTGGAATAGCCCAGGGGTAGGGACTCGGGCCGCCGCGAGGGTCGCCAACATTATTTTCCAGCGGCTCACCTTTGTTAATGGAGGTGCGCGAGCAGGCCGAGCCTTCGACTTTGGGCGGTCCGGAGGTCGGCGAATTTGTGCCGTGCTCCGCGTTGCACCAGCGGCTCACAATGTATTCGCCGTAGTGCCGGTACGAAATCCCGTGGCTGGCGAAATTCTTCCAGAGATACCCACCCGTGGGTTCGCCGGCATCGGGAAGCTCATCTTCGGCCGAGACTCCGCCAAGCAAAGCGCCTTCGGAATCGTAGGTGTGTTCGCGGCCGCGGTAGCCGATCGGCCAAGTCTTGGCGACGTAATCGGAAATGGAGGCGGAAGTAGACCAAACGTGGCCGTCGCCGGAAACGTCGCCGCTATCGTAGAAATTATCGAGGATGCCGAATTGACGAGCCAACTTGTGCTGATTGGGCGTGACGTCTTCGCCGTAGATCGCTAAGGATGGATCGCCATCGCCGGCCCCGAGATCCCCGAAGACCTGGTCGTAGGTCCGATTTTCTTTGATGATGTAGATAACGTGCCGGATTTTATTTTCACCGGCGGCGAAGGGGACGCGGTCGGCATTACCGCGCACCGCATTGGTTTCAGAAACCTGCTTCGTGAAAGTGGACAGATTTGCCGGCAAGTCAGCAAGAGCGATGCGAGCGAGGGAGCCGTTAATGAGAGCCGGCCCGTAGGGATAGCGCGGACGTCCGTCCGCGGTTTTGCCGATGGATTTTGGATTCGGCCCGGAGCCGCGGCCTTTGGCGCTGGCGATAAGAAGATCCTTGGAGGTGACGGCGACAACCGTCGGATACCACTGGGTAGGAATGAAACCGACGGCTCGGAGCGGCTGGCCAGAAGTGCGTTTGCTGAGGTCGAACACGGCGACAGAATCCGAAATCGCGTTGGCTGAAAAGAGAGTCTTCTCGTCGGTAGAGAGGGCGAGATATTCGGGATCGCTGCCTCCGTATTGTTGTCCGGGGAGCTTCGTCGAAAGATAGGAAACCGGTTTGCCGGTCGCGGTGTCGAGGGCCGCGATCTCATCGCTGTCCGTTAGTGCTACGAACAGCCTGGAGTTGTCGCGATTGAGGAGAAGCGCGGTCGGATGAGAGCCGCCGGCAAGCGGCGAAGCGGGCTTGCGAAGGGGAATGAAGCGCCGGACGGTTCCTTTCAGGAGATCGAGTTCCGCGACCATGGAAGCATTCCAGAGAGAAACGAAGCCTCGCCGGCCATCGCTGGTGATAACCGAGGTATACGGAAGGGAGCCCGGAATGCGCTGGAACGTCGAGAGATCGAAGCGCTGGATTATTTTGCCGTCGCTGGCGTTCAGTAGCACGGCTTCATCCGAATTGTTGCAAGCGACGAGCAGACGCTCTTCGCCACCGCTCATGCCAAGACTGAGGCCGGCAGGATAGGTAACATCCTGGAATTCCGGGCGGCGGATTTTTCGATCGGGGATTTTGTCGCGAGGAGGCAAAGGCATGAATCTATCCGGAGTAATGCGGCCGTTCTCGAACGCGTACACCGCGATACCGTTGCCGGTGCTGTTCTTTTGTTTGCCGAGGGGATCGGTAACAGAAGCCATGGAAGCGAAAACGTGTTTGCCGTCGAGGCCGAAGGCCAAGCCGAGGAAGTACGTTTGGCGGGCTTTGCTGCCGAGGCGATCATCCGGAAAGTCGGTGAGTTCGTCGCTTTCCAGATTAAGGACGGATAGAGACTGCTTCTCTCCCGAGGTGTAGGCGCCGTAGCCGCTGTGGAGGATAACGGCAAAGCGCCCATCGGGTGAGAGTGCGATAGCGGTGGGAAGATTATTGGTCGGGCGGGGGTTGCCGGGAACGTCTGCGAGCATCTTGCCGTTCGGGAGTTGGATAGTGTGCGACGCCTCTTGTGCGAGGAACGAAGGCGCCAAGAAAAACAGGAATGCCAAAGATAAATTGGGGAAACGGCGAAAGTGATTGTTCATGGAGGAAGTATAGGGGTGTTCGGTCACAGGACGGTAAACGTGGGGCTAGTCCTCCTGGTAATTAGCCCTCCTGGTAAGGAGAAATGCCCGATTTCATGGGCCACATTCCGGCAAAGGCTTGTGATAAATTGGCAGGCCATGAGGACTCCATCGCGACGCGCCGAGCTAGCCACACAGCGCGGTCCGCGGCTCTTCGATGCCATCACGTTTGCTCGGCTGTGCCGGGCGCGCGATTATGTCGGCGCCTGCTTCCACGATCGCGTCACCCTGGAGAACGCGGCTCGAGAGGCCTGTCTTTCGCCGTTTCATTTCAACCGCTTGTTCGCGCAAGCGTTTGGCGAGACGCCGCACGAATTTGCCACCCGGATGCGCATTGACGAAGCCAAGAAGTTGCTGCTGGCAGAGAATCGCAACGTCACGGACATTTGCTTCGACGTGGGCTATGAGAGCCTGGGGTCGTTTAGCGCCAGATTTCGGTCCCTGACCGGTCTGTCTCCCGCCGCCTTCCGTCGCGAGGCGCGAGCCAGCTTCGGCGGATTCGCCTCCCACTGGCCTCTGTACTACATCCCCGCCTGCTACCAACAGTTCGTCTTGGGTCCACGGTAGGGCCGGTTCAAAACCGCAAGAATCGAGAAGCATTGTCTTCCTCGGTTCGATAGGCTGACCGAGAAAGAGGAGGTTTTCACTATGATCCAACGACTTTCCCATGCAACGTTGTACGTCTTAGACCAGGACGCCGCTCGCGACTTCTATGAGAACAAACTGGGGTTCGACGTGCGCATGGACGCCAAGATGGACAATGGCTTCCGCTGGCTTACCGTCAGCCCGAAAGGCCAGCCGGACTTGCAGATTATTCTGATGCAGGTCGACGGCCCGAACATGCAACCCGATGCCGCCAAGGCGATCCGGGGCTTGCTGACGCAGGGCAAGCTCAACGGCGGAGTTCTACAGACCAGCGACTGCCGCAAGACCTACGAGGAACTCAGGGCCAAGGGCGTCGAGTTTTCTTCCCCACCGAAGGAGCAGTTCTACGGAGTGGAGGCGATCATGAAAGACAACTCCGGGAATTGGTTCAGCATGACCGAGCCCAAGGGCGCTTAAAAAAAGGCGGTCCGGTCGCGTTATTCCGTGTCGCCGGCGCCTGCGCGGCAAGCAAGCTGGTGCGCGGTCTGTGCCTCGTTCGCGCGTCCAGCCAGCAACTCGATTTCCAAGTGGGCATTGTCCGAACGCATGCCGACAGGACCCGCGAAGGCAAGCGCTTCCGAACCTACGGCGCCTTCCCAGACTACTTTGTTGTCGACCATAACCTTTAGCTCTTCACCGGCCATTTCCGCGCTTAGAGTGTGCGTGTCGCCGGGATGAAGAGCAGGAACGGGGGAGCTACGGCGCGGCTTGATGTTTCGGTAGCCGCGGTTGGCGCATTCGGCGCTGGTGTGCTGGCCGGGATTGCTTTTCACCGAAACCACCAGTTTGGACTCAGGCTCGATACGCCACATGCCATAGACCAGGTTGCAGGCGTCCTCGGCGTGCAGCTTCAACCCAAACTGGCGGCGCAGCTCGCCCGAACCGAGGCGCGCTTCCCCGCCGGTCGGACCAAGGTACGTAAAGTGCGCGGTCACGTCTTGCGAGGTGGGCACGATGGCATAGGCGCGCATTTTTGGCGCGCTGACGGAGAGGCGCCGGGAGGATAGCTCCGTGACGGATCCTTCTGTGACGCAAAGATCGGCGCGCGTAAGCGAGATCATTTTCTGTGGCGAAGACTGCCGCAGGGTGCCAAAGAAGATCGCAGCAAAGATCAGGACGTGGACGGCGAATGGCGAATTTTGCATGAGCACGACGCACTTCCCTTCTCTCTTCTAGACGTGGACCTGGGGAGCGGAGCGTTGGCCGGGATCATCGAGAGCAAACATCTGCGCGGGTGGAAACCCGAAAGGTCCTGCGAGCAGATTGCGGGGGAAGGTGCCGCGCGCGGTGTTGTACTCCATGACGGTGTCGTTGTAGAACTGGCGTGCGAAAGCGATACGATTTTCCGTGGAGGCCAGTTCTTCTTGCAGGGCCAGCATGTTTTCACTGGCGCGAAGTGCGGGATAGGCTTCGACCAAGCCCATCAACTTGCTGGTGGCGAAAGAGAGGGCGGACTCGGCAACGGCGCGCGCGTTGATGTCGGAGCCTGCCGCCATGGCCTGTTGGCGGGCGCGCGTGACGCCTTCCAGCGTGCTGCGCTCGTGGTCCATGTAGCCTTTGACGGCGTTGACGAGGTTGGGGATCAGGTCGTAGCGGCGCTTGAGCTGCACGTCGATCTGCGACCAGGCGTCGCGCATGCGATAGCGCAACGTCACCAACCGATTGAACGATGCCGCCACATAAATCGCGAGCAAGACCGCGATGCCGGCGAACAACCATAATTGCATGTGTCTCTCCCCTACGGAATCAGGTGGACGATCGCCAGAATGACCGCAAACGCCAGGATCACAAAGAAAAAGTTGAGCAGAATGCACACCGCAACCGCGGCAAGAATCGCGGCCAGGCTCAGAAGAATCAGCGGCCCTAAGAACAGCAACAGGAGGAGCCACACGACGAGCGACTTCTTGTGCGGGTGCCCGCCTGCGGCGTAGTGCGCGCCTTGCATCTGCAGGCGCTTCAGTCTTTTCTCCAGCGGCGGGTGCAGCGAGACCATGCCGCCCCCGGTGGCTGCCTCGATCGTTTCCTTGCGCGCAGTTTGCGCGGCGGCCATCGCGGAAAAATCGCCGTGGGCCATGGCTTCGCCGGCAAGCTTCAGCATGTTTTCCCGCGTCGGCTGGACTCCGCTCTTGCGCATTTCGCGGATTCGCCGAGCCATCTCCGGCGGCATGCCGCCTGCTTCTTGCCCAACGATGAAGAGATGCGACGCCCATTTTCCGCCGGGGATCAAGCCGCCGCATTCGCGCAGGCTTTGCAGCGCATTGGCCAGGGCGTCGGGATTGCGGGTCAGTTGCACCGCCGTGGCGTCGGCCAAATAGCGGCGCGTACGCCAGAGCAGCGCGGCCGCGGGCTCAAAGAGAAGCCCGGAGAGCACCCCCATCGTCAGCTTCAGCGAAGCGTTGAACATTATGACCGGCAGCAACAAAGTCGAGAGGCAGCCCCTGTTGCTTTGACTTTTGTCCGCACGGTCGCCGATATCGTCGGTGCTGGAGTTGCGCAAGCCTTCGGTGAGCCACTCGGAAACTTCGTCGGCCTCCGCGGGTCCGCCCCGGTGAAAAGTCATCCGCAGCAGGCGCCACAGCGTTCGGCGAGCGCGCGGGCCAAAGGGCGAGTTGACCAGCGTGTCGAGCAGGCCGAACGCCTGATAGACCGAGACCATGGTCATGGCGATGTGCAGATCGCCGTTGCCCGCCGAGGCGATCAGATGGCCCACTACCGCTTGCAATTGGTCGCGGTCGAGGTCGTCCACCACGCGCCGTGAGACCACCAAAGTGGCATCTTGCCGCGAAGAACCCACGACCGCGGCGTTTCCCGCCATGGAATCGAGGAGCATGACCTTCGGCGACGGAACGCCGCCGGCGATGGCCATTTCCGCGACGACATCGACGAGTTTTTTCTCCGGCAGGTCTTCGAGGCGCGGAGGTCGCGCACCAAGCGTGAGCAGCACTCCGCCGGCTCCCGCGCGCAAGTACATGGCGCGAATCCCAAGCCACAAAACGAGCTGCACGATCATGCCCGGCAGCAGAATGGCCACGGCTGCGTAAGCCAGAATGCCGAGCGGAGGAAGCGGCGTGGGCCGATTGCCGAAATGATTGAGGATCGCCATGAACGTCGTGCCGCCCTGCTGAAACGCGTGCCACACTTGTGGCGAAACGCTGCCGTACTTTCTGGCCAGTGTCAGACCCAGGGCTGCGAGACCATAAATCGGCGGCGCGAGCACCAGGCTAAGAATCATGCCGGTGCAAAACACGGTGAAGACGCAGAGCAGTGTCAGGCGCCAAGTGGCCGCGCGGTTGCGCTCCTGCTGCTCGAAAAAAGTAGAGCGATTGACCGGGCCTGGAAGGGGCGCGGAAGCTGGACCGGCGAAGGTGGATGGATCTCCAGGAAGAGTCACGGGCGCGCCTACTTTACTAAAAGCCGGGTTCGGTGTTCTATGCTTTTGCATTGGCAAGGGCTGAATTCGCGGTTTCGAGACCTTTGGTGGGAACGCAGAAAGATTTCAGTGAGAGGGAGGCCCGCTTGGCGGAGTTGCAGGAGTATCGAAGCGACGTCGTCGTGGACGGCAAGCGCCTGGAGACGCTGTCGTATCGCGGAGAGGCTGATCGGCCCACGATCGTCATGCTGCACGAAGGGTTGGGATCGGTCTCCATGTGGAAAGACTTTCCCGAGCAGCTGGCGAGAGCGATGGGGTGCAGCGTGACGGCGTATTCGCGCTACGGCCACGGCAAGTCCGAGCGGCTTGGCGAGAAGCGCTTACTAGAGTTCATGCATCACGAGGGAACGGTAGTGTTGCCCGGTTTGTTGGCGCGCCTGGAAATCGAAAGACCGATTTTGCTGGGCCACAGCGACGGCGCGTCGATTTGCATTATTTATGCATCCGCGGCGCCAGCGAGCCCCCGGGGGCTGATCCTAGAGGCGCCGCATGTCTTCGTGGAAGATTTGACGGTAAAGAGCATCACGAAAATCCGCACCGTATACCGCTCCACGGATTTGCCGAAGCGCCTAGGGCGTTACCACGATCACGTGGAGGAGGCGTTTTGGGGCTGGAACGACATTTGGCTGGATCCGGCATTTCGTTCCTGGAATATTGAGAAGTCCTTGAAGGCGATCGCATGCCCGGTTCTTGTAATACAAGGAGAGGACGATGAGTACGGAACCATGGCCCAGGTAGAAGCCATCAAGCGCCGCGTCCGCAATACCCAGTCGCTGATCCTGCCAGAGTGCGGGCACTCGCCCCACCGCGACCAGCCTGCGGCGACGCTGAAGGCCATGGTGCAATTTGTGCGCAAGCTTACCTAGGAAACGGCGAGAATCAAGAGCGTTGCGTCATCGTGCCAGTTGCCGTGGCAGAATGCGCCAGCGGCGTGCAGAATCTTTTTCTGAATTTCGGCAGCGCTGCATTGGCGGTTTTCTTCCAGCAGGCGCACTAGACGCTCGTCTCCAAATTCTTCTTCCTGGGGATCGCTTGCTTCGGTCACACCGTCGGTAAAGAGAATGACGCGGTCACCGTGCTCCAGCTGCGTCGTACCTACATCAAAGGTCTGGGACGGGAAGACGCCGAGCACCACCCCGCCTTCCTGCAAGCGATGATGGGTCCCATCCTGGTGTAGAACGATGGGCGGGTTGTGCCCGGCGTTTACGTACCGCAACATTCGCGTGGGCCCATGGAGCTGCGCGTAGAAAAACGTGATGAAGCGGTCGTTCGCGATGTTCCGACGAAGCAGAGAATTCAGCCGCACACAAAGCTGGTCCAGCGGCAGCGCCGGCGAAGCGAGGCCCCGGACCGCCGCCTGCAGATTCGACATCAGCAGCGCCGCCGGCATTCCCTTCCCGGCCACGTCCGCGATGCACAGCCCGAATATTTCGTTTTCGAACTCGAGCACGTCGAAGTAATCTCCACCGACGACGCGGGCAGACTGCCACGCGCTGGCGATTTCGTACCCGGACAATCTCGGAATCTCCTTGGGCAGGAGTCCTTCTTGAATGGACCGCGCTTCGGCGATCTCGTGCTCCTGCTGATGAAAGTGCTGCACGATCTCTTTCTGTGCCCGGCCCGCCTCCGCCGCCCGCGTGGACGACTCCTTCCGCTCGCGGCCCAGGGCAATCTGTTTTTCCAGAATCTCCAGGAGTTTCGTGTTGGTCCAGGGCTTCTCGACAAAGTCGGTGACGCCGCCCTGCATAGCCTCGACGGCAAGGCCCACGGTCGCCCAACCGGTCATCACCACTATCGGCGGAACGCCTGCGATCGCTTTCAATTGCGTGAGCAACTCGAGCCCCTCGCGGCCCGAAGTCGTATCGCGCGCGTAATTCAGGTCCATCAACAGCAAATCGAATTCGCGGCTCGCCACCGCTTCCAGCAAATCCGCGGGCGAAGCCGCCGTCTCGGTCACGTAGCCCTGCCCCTTCAGCAGCAGGCACAGCGCACCCAACACGTCAGCCTGATCGTCGGCGATTAGTATCCGGGGCTGCATTCTCTTGGCACCAGGGAGCATCTCAATCGCGGGTGTGGCCATGGTTCTGACCCTCCCCAAGGTTGCGGCTGGTCGATTAGATGTTCGCAGGCAGGCTTCCAGCTATACCTGCTCCTAACAGTTGTGCTTTCAACGCCGTGCAAGAAATCAGCAGCGTCTAAAAACTCGCTTTCGACCACTTGCGGGAATGCCGGTCCCGTTTTCGGACACTGTCCCAAAATCATCCACCTTCGACTCTCAAGACTGCGGAGCCCGGGATTGCGTCATTCTTGAGCGCATTCAGCGCCCGATTCGCCTCCCGCAGCGCAAATATTTGCACGTGCGTGCGTACGGGAATTTCCGCTGCCACCCGCAGGAAGTCTTCTCCATCCTGCCGCGTGTTGTTGGCCACGCTCCGGATCACCCGCTCCTGGTAGAGCAAATCATACTCGAAAGAAGGAATCATGCTCATATGAATGCCGCCCAAAACCAGTGTCCCGCCCTTCCGCAGCGCCTTAAGAGCCGCGGGCACGATTTCTCCAGCGGGAGCGAAAACGATCGCGGCGTCCAGCTTCGCCGGCGGCTCTGCGAAAGTACCACCAACCCACTTCGCGCCCAAGTCCAGAGCCAACTTCTGATGCCGCGCGTCGCGCGTTGACGCGTAGACCTCCACGTTCCAGTGCCGTGCCACCTGGATTGCCAAATGAGCTGCCGCGCCGAATCCGTAAAAACCCAGCCTCCCGCCAGCCTTGATCCCAGAAAGCCGCAGCGAGCGAAACCCAATGATTCCCGCGCACAGCAGCGGCGCCGCCTGCTCATCCGAAAACCCTTCCGGAATCGCGTACACAAAATCTTCCGGGGCAACCACGTACTCCGCGTATCCGCCGTCCACGCTGTACCCGGTAAACGCCGGATCGTCGCAAAGATTTTCCTCCCCACCTCGGCAGTATTCGCACGTGCCATCGGTATGATGCAGCCAGGCCACCCCCACACGAGAGCCCAGGCGCAACTTGCGAGTGTCGGCTCCCAGCTGCTCCACCACACCAACGACTTGATGTCCAGGGATCACCGGCGACTTCCGCGGAATCAATTCCCCTTCGATAACATGCAAGTCTGTGCGGCACACGCCGCAATAGCTGACGCTCACCAGCACTTCGCCTTTACCCGGCTGCGGCGCGGGCACGTCCACGAACGCCAGCGGGTTGGTCTCGATTTTCGCGGGAGCTTGAAGGATGCAGGCTTTCATCGGATCGACACCGGCCACGATGTGTTACTCATACACAAACATGCAACACAACTTCCGCACGGTCAAGTCGTCCGCTTGCCAAGCTATGTCGACGAATCATTCACGCGGAGGGAGCGCCGCCGGCCACTCGACGACCCTGACTTGTCCCTCGGGACTGCGCGCCAACGTCGGAGCATACAGCCCCAGCAACCGACGCTGCCACCAAACTCCCTGTGCGCGTTTCTCACTCGCACTGGTGAACCAATACTGCCAAAGGATCGCGCGCACCTGGCGTGGCGGCTCATTCGGAAACGGGTTGCCTGCAAAGAGCGCCAGCACGTCGGCTTCGCCCGCAAGGAGCCGCTCCTCAGTCCGCGGCACAATGGGATTCGCCCGCCAACCTCCGAGCGAAGCAAACCACAAGTTCCAATCAAATCGTGGCTGATAGGGCGCGTAGATGTTCGGCCGACCGCGCGGATCCTGCGGCTTGTATCGAAAAGGATACGTCAGCCAATCTCGTCCATCCGCCGAACCCTGAAACTCGATTTCATAGCGCCCGCGTGTCATCACCGCGAAAAGTCCGTAACGTTCAGCGATGCGAAACGGCTCCAGCGCAGCCACGGGTGAGGCAGGCAGCGGAAACCCGGGCGAGATCATCCAGATCATCAACACCGTGCTGGAGTAGAAGATCCAAGCAAACATCACAGCCGTGAGTGCCAGTTTCACGAACCCGAGTTGCCGTCGCAAAACCTCCGGCCATGCGAGAGAACGCACGAGGCCCGCCGTGGCGTCCGCCGATTCCCCGGCGGCAGGCCGCAGAATCGATGGCGCGTCGAATGTCGGGGCCGCCGTCTCCACGCCCGCCGCGACCCTCGGTTCCATCGGGAAGCGCCCGCTCCACCGCCGCGGCAAAAAGCGCATCAGAAAGCAGTCGTCCAGCAAGAAAAATCCCAGCGCCAGCACCAGATAATTCAAAAACGTGTAATTGGCCGTCAAAATAATGCCGATCTGCCACAGCGTCACAATGAAAAAGCAAACAATCCGCCATCGCCGTGGGAGAAACAGCATCCAAACCAAGACCAACTCCAGCGCCAGCGTTGCGAACGCGGTCGCCGCATGAAACCAATGCGGAAAATGTTGCACGTACCAGCCGATCCAAGTTGGCAGCGGCCCATTCTGGTAATACTCGTCCATCGCTGTGAAGTGCCGCCATTGCGGATCTCCGCTAGCCATCTTCGCAATGCCGGACTCAAAGTAAATCCGGAACCATTCCCACAGCAAAAGAAACACGCTGGCGCGAAGCGGCGGATGCGCCCGGTCCAAGCCCGGCCGAAACCGAGGCGGAGCGAGGAATAAGGAAATAAATCCCGCCTCCAGCAGCATCCCGTCGGACTGATAACCGGAAAACTCCGACGCGGCACTCACAAAGGAAATAAAACACACGAAGCAGATCAGCAGCGCCCCGCGCGGCCAAACATTCAACGTCGCCAGCAGCGAAGCCACGATGCCGATCCAACACAAACTCATGAGCATCTGCGAACTGCTGGAGAACCACAAAAGTGTCGGCGCGTACCAAAACCTCGCGTGGCCCACGGAACTCGCCACCGCTTGCAGATACTCCCCGGCCGGCAAAATTCCTCCCGGTCCGATCAGACCGCGAACTTGAAAGATCAGCGAGAAAAACGCCGAGAAATAGATCAGCCCAAGCGCCCGCAAAAATAACCAACGCGGGATCAGCCGGTCCGACGCACCACGTTCTGGATCGAACAGCCAGCGAACAACGGAGGCAGGTCTCCCATCCATAGCCGCCAGCCACTATACAAGAGCGCGGAATCCGAAGTCTCCGGCGTCCCCTCCCGGCTCTTTCCACGTAACTTTTTCGCATCCCAGGAATCTATTTCTGGGAAGGCAAGCTTCGCGATCGATGTGCTAGCATGAGGCACTCATGAAGTTCAAAAAGTTGGATCCGGAAACCGTCAAGTGCACCACTTCCGTGGTCCGGCCCTTTGGCTGCATGGAGCTATGGGCCGGCAACGAGAAAGCCCATCGCTCCTTGGAACTCGCGGGCCTCGAGGCCGACATCATCGCCATACCCTCCGGCGCCGATAGTGGCGGAGACCTCTCCGCCGTTTTTTCCTGCAGCGACAACGTCGCCAGGGTCGTTCTTGCCGACTGTGTTGGCCACGGCTACGTCGCCAGCGGCGTGGCCCGCCACATCCACCGCCTGCTTCACAAATTTCAAGACATGCGCGACACTGCCGGCCTGCTCGCCGCTCTCAACGACGAATTCACTCTGAATGTCCAAGACGCCGACGGCCCGCTGCGCATGACCACCGTCGTGACCGGCACCTTCGATGGCGCCACCGGAGAGTTCAACTACGCCTACGCCGCTCATCCCCGCATGCTGCTGTGGCGCGCCCGCGACGCCAGCTTTTGCGAACTTGGCCAGGGCATGGAAAATTTTCCTCTGGGCTTCATCACCGGAGAGCAATACAACGAGCAGAGCATTCGCCTCAACGTCGGCGACATGATCCTGGCGTTTTCCGACGGCGCCACCGAAGTGCAATCGCCCGCCGGCGATCAGCTAACCGCAAAGGGTTTCCTCGACTTTGCCACGGCCACGTTATCGAAATGCGGTCACCCAGCCTCGCTGCCGGAATTCTCCGACGCGCTGCTGAATGGCATCCATCAATATCGCGGAAACTCCGTGCTCGAAGACGACATCACCCTGCTCACCCTGCGCCGTTCCGCCTGACCATCCCGCACGAGGGATTTTTCCCACCGCCGTGGCTCATTGGGCCGCCGCGCTCACCGGGTGCGCCGCGAAATATTGCTCCAGACTGGCTTTCATTTGGCTTATCCCGCTCTGGACGTTGTGATCCAGGGCCGCGACCACCGCCGTTATATCCTTCCCACTTACCGGCTCGTCATGCCCGTAGAAGTGCGTCCACACCGTGGCCCCCGTCTTGGTGTCCTTCAATTCCAATTCAAACGCGATCCGCGCCACCAGCGGGTTTCCCGACACTTCCTTGAAATCGTAAAGCCTCCCATGGAGAAGATAATCCCCCCGCGCATTGCTGTGCATCGAATTCACCGCCTGATAGCGCCCCGACGCCCGCAGTTCTCGGAACAACACCTCGTCAATCATTTCCGTCGGTGGCTCCGCCCAGCGCTGATATTCGTACGTGCCCATGTTTTGGCCAGTCGAGCTATATACAATGTGATCCTCGCGGTACAAATGCGAAGACGTCAGCGGACCCAGCAGCAGTGTCACCGGATAAGGATTGGGATCGGCCGCGGGCGCCAGGTCTCCCGGAACGGTAAGCTGATAATATTTGCTGGGCCGCGCGGCTCCGCAGCCGCTCACGAGTCCCGCGCACACCGCCAACAACCCCATAGCAATTCGCAAGCCCTTCATTGCTGCTCACCCGGTTTGTGTTCGCGAGGATTGGTCGCGCGAATCAACGAGTACGGCCGGCTCTTGATCGTGGCCGTAAATTCTCGCAGGTTCTCCGTCACTTGCCGTAGATTGTCCAGCAACTCGTCGATATTCTCCCCGTTTACGTCCAGCAGTTGATCCAGCCGCGACGTCAAATCGTTCGCCGTCGTCAACGTGCGTCGCAGCTCCACTACCGATTGCCGTACGTCCGCCCGATTCTCTCCGATCATCGAATCGATGTGATCCAGCGCCTTGTTGGCCTCCTCGGAGGTCTTCTTGAAATTGTCCAGCAGTGGATCCAGCTTCACGGTGAGCGCATTCACGTGTTCCAGCGTCGCTTTGAGCGTCGGGCGGTTCTCTTCGATCATCCCCCGCGTATTGGCCAGCGTCCCGGCGAGGTTCGCCCGGTTCTGCGCGCTCAGCGTGTCGTTGACGCGTTCCACGGTCACCTTGAGCTCCGTCGCGCGATCGGTCAACGTGCTCAGAAGTTGCTGCGCACGTGGCGCGATTTCGTTGATCTGCTGGGTGATGGCGTTGAAGTCCACGTAATCCTCGGAGGTAAGCAGCGCTCCGTCCGGTGCGTTGCTGGCCTTCACCGAACCCGGAACGATCTCCAGGTGATTGTCCCCCAGCGGACTCAGGCTCATGATCTTGGCCTTGCTGTCCGTCTTGACCGGTAGATCCGATTGCACGCTGAAGGTCACATCGATGCGCGCTGAATTCTGCGGATCGATGCGCAGTTTTTCCACGCGCCCCACCTTCGGCCCGCCCGAATAGCGCACGGTCGCCCCGGGTTCGAGTCCCCCCGCGAAGGGAAAGTACGCATGGTACGTTTTCACCGTGCGGCCAAACGCTCCACTCATGGTGAAGACCGTGCCAATCAGCACCCCCGTGGCCACAATCACAAACAGCCCTACCAGGGCCTGCTCGCCTTTTGCGCTCATTGTTTGTCTCCCCTGTTACGCCACTCAGCTTGCCCGTCGTCCGCGTTCTTCCGTCAGCATCTGCAAATAATCCAATTCCCGCGCCACTTCCGGCTCCGCTACGCGGTCCAGAAACTGCCGCACCCGCGGCTGCGTGCTCGCTCTCATTTCCGCGGCGGGCCCGATGGCCACGATAACGCCCTTGTCGATTAGCACCATTCGATCGGCAATCAGGAAAGCGCTCGCCAACTCATGGGTGACCACGATGATGGTCATCCGAAACGCCTTTTTCAATTCCAGGATCAACTGGTCGATGCCCGCCGCAATAATTGGATCCAACCCGGCCGACGGTTCGTCAAAGAAAAGTATCTCCGGATCCATCGCCAAGGCCCGCGCCACCGCTGCCCTTTTCTTCATGCCTCCGCTCAGTTGCGAAGGCATGTAGTATTCGAATCCCTCCAGCCCTACCTGTTCCAGCTTGAGCCGTAGCATGATCTCAATCGTGGAGTCTTCCAACCTGGTATGTTCGCGCAGCGGCAAGGCCACATTTTCGCCCACCGTCATCGAGCCAAACAGCGCCCCACCTTGAAACGACATCCCAATCTTCTTGCGGATCTCGTCCATCTCCCGCTGCGAAATCGCCGCAATGTCCTGCCCTTTGATCCAAATTTGCCCGGAGCTGGGCCGCTCCAATCCCACCAAAGTCCGCAACAGCGTGCTCTTCCCGGACCCCGATCCTCCCAGGATCACCAAAGTCTCCCCGCGCATCACGTCAAAATTGATCCCGTGAAGAATCTCTCTCTCCCCGTAGCTGACTCGCAGGTCCCGCAGAGAAATCATCTTCTCAGAGTCAACCAATTCCCTGTCTTCTTCACCCATGACCCATCACCGTAGGGGCACAGCATTGCTGTGCCCGCATTACCCAGGCGTCAACATTCATCCCGTCCCGCTTTTTCCCCATCTACACCCCGCTCACAAAAAAGAACAACATCGTAAAAACCAAATCCACCACCACGACTAAAAAAATCGACATAACCACAGCACGAGTAGTTGATCGCCCCACCTGCTCGGCCCCAGCCCCGGTACTCAACCCTTCCAAACACCCGACGGCGGTAATGGTAATGCCAAACATCACGCTTTTGATCAATCCGGTGGTGATATCCCGGATAAAAAGCGCATCAATCGACGCCCGAATATACCGCACCCAAGTGAAATCGGCTTGCCCCACGCCGAACACCGCGCCTCCCAAAATCCCCATCGAATTAGCCCAAATTGTAAGGCACGGCAACATCACGATCATCGCCAGAAACTTCGGCGTCACCAGAAAATGCACCGGGCTGATGGCCATGGTCTCCAGCGCGTCGATCTCCTCGGTCACCTTCATGGTCCCGATTTCCGCCGCAAACGCCGAACCCGAGCGCCCAATCACCACGATGGCGGTAATCAAAGGCCCCAGTTCCCGGGTCATCGAAACTGCAACAGCCGTGGCCACCAGGTTTATCGCGCCAAACTTTCGCAGTTCGTACGCCGCCTGCAGCGCCAGAATCAACCCGATAAAAAATGTAATCAGCGAAAGGATCGGCAAGGCTCGCACGCCCACGTCCATGGCCTGCGACACCGCCCGCTGCAAGCGCAGCGGCTTGCCCTGAAACGGTCCCACGAACGTGTAGTACGCCGCCCGGCCCCCGAGCGACGCCAGCGAACCTAGGTAGGCAAGACTGTTCGTTACCGACCCGCCGATTTGAGAAACCACTTGCATATTCTGTTGTGCAAGCCGCAGCAGCTGGCCGGCTTGGCGATCTCAAGAGGCCAAGAATTGCTCTTCGTTATCGTAGACCTCGAAAATTTTCAGCAGCCGCGATAGCTGTAGCACTTCCCGCGCCGAGGGGCTCAATCCAAATAAAATAAATCGCGAACCGGCATCTCGGGAGGCCTTGAGGCCCTCCACCAACGACGCCACCCCGGAACTGTCGATATATCTCACCTTGGTCAGGTTCATCACCACTTTTGGCGTGCGCTCTTCGCGGATCTCGTGTAACACAGCTTTTCGTATTTGCGGCGAGTTCGCCAGATCGATATCGCCAACGATATCGAAAATCGTCGTCTTATCCACCCGCCGGGCCGAAATCTGCACTGGGTCTCTCCTTTGCAATCTCAATCCTGCTTCGCAGCCTGCAGGTACTTGATCAATCGCAGTTGGTTCCTGCCTTGCAGCCGCGTGAACTCCACCGTGTCCATGCTCTGCCGGATGAAGTGCAGCCCCAGCCCGCCCGGCTTTATCTCGTCCAGCCGGCGCCCCCGCAGCTTGGCGGGATCGACCGCCGGCCCGCGATCGATCAGCAGAATCTCCAGTCCCTCGACGCGGACCGCGGAGGTGTGACGCCGCACACGGCTGCAAGCTACCTCGATCGGCTGATCGAGTTCCCCAAGATAGCAGTGTCTCATTATATTCGTCAGCGCTTCATCGACCGCGCGGGTCACCGACCGGCACTCCGGAGGCGAAAATCCAAACACTTCGGTAAGCCGTTCCATGGCCCCCCGCACCACCGAGAGCATATTAGGATTGCTCTGTAGCTCGAGTTTCAGCAGCAAATCTCCGGTCATGCCCCGTCGGTCCCCCGGTGTCACGTTCCTGCATTGGGCGAAAAGTTTTCGTGAGCCACTTGCGCCGTTTTCTTCGCGAAATCATACGTGGCGCGCAGGTTTCCGCCAAAGAACCTTACGTTGCCCTTTATATCGCGCTCTACCAATAACTTCCCCTCCTTGTTGGTAAACGCGCAGTGGACACTAATAGATGTGGCGCCCGCCACCGTCGTTACCTGCCGTACCCGCTCGCTCCCCTCCTTGAACCCCCGCACCGTGCTGGTTAAGATCACCAGGTCCGCGGCATCCGCGGCGTGGTGGTCGCCGTCCCGGTACACGTGCTGGAATCCGCCCTTTTTTTGCAATTGCTGGATCAGGTCTTCATAAAGCGAAACCTGGAATTCCGCGGGCAGCTTGATTTCATCGGACTCGATCATGGTCACCTGGATCGCGGACGCCTTTATTTTGGCGGGCTGCTTTTCTTGCGCGCGCAAGGCCGGTCCCGTGAACAGCATAGCTACCAGCAAGGTGCACCCACCAACGCGTTCGAACATGATCTTCTGGATCTTCATGGCTTCTGCTCCTTCGCGCTGGTTGCTTTGGATGACGGATTCTCCGCGCCTTCCACTGTGGGAACGCTGGTGCGCGCGCCCTGCGCGATCAGCTCCTTCTTGATCACTTCCGCCTGGCCCACTGGCATCGTGAACACCGCGCCATGCAGGCCCCCATCCGTGTCGCGATATTGAATCGTCAGTGTGTCCAATTTGGTGCGGAATAAGCTCAGGAATCGCCCGGATTCGTACGGCGCAAACATCGTCAGCGTGCCCAGTGTTCCATGAATCAGCCGCTGGCTGTCATTGCCGGTCACCACGTCCTGCACCGAGGTCGCCGCCAAATCCACTTTCGCCGCACCATGAGCAAATCGCAAATTCCCGCCTTCGACCGCCAGGCTTCCCGACGTTTTGCTCTTAACTCCGGTCAGCCCCATGACCTGCACAACCTTGGTCGGCGCCGCCGGCTGCTGCGCCTGGCTCACCAAAACGAATGGGCTGATCATCGCTAACAAACCGCCGGACAACACTCGCCAGAAACTCAGGACCATCTCGCCCTCCTTCGATCTTTCGGAGCACTCACTCCGCAGTGGTTTAAAGTTTGTGCGACATCATTCTCTTCATCAGGGCACGACTCTAGCCGCTGCGTGAAACGTGTAGGGGCGTGCTTTAGTTCATCCTGACGGAGGAAGGGCGCGTCCCTCCCAACTCTTCCGCATCCTGTTTACGTTGTCTTTCCGTTTTATGTGGTCTTTCCGTTCCTCCGCCGCCAGTCCCGGATTAGGCTCTGCTGCCTGTAGAACGGATGGAATGTGCGCAAAAGCATAATCTCGGAAGGCAAAAAAAGATACGCTCTTTATGCAAGGCGCCGCCCACGAAAAAACTCCCGTGGCACAGCCATTCCTCGCTGTGTTCCCCCGGACGCCTGTCCATTAGAAGAAGTTCATGGCAAATGTGATACAAAATCTTTTCCCGGCGTTCTGTACAGACCTGGGCTTTCCGGCAAGAAACATAAATCCCCAAAATGATAGACTGTGAGTGATGCGCATACTCCTTCTCAACCTCGGTGCCGAGTCTCTCGGCGAAGTAAACAAAGCCCTCGAAGGCCAGGGCTACGAGATCGCCACGGAAAACGGCCTGAACGTCGATCAAGTCCTGGTGCTGGCCCCGGAAATGCTGATCACCGAAGCCACGCCCTCGGACCTCGGCTGCTGCGGCCTGATCACCCAACTCAAATCCCGCGCGGACACCAAGCCGCTCAAAATCGTAATGGTCATCCACGGCGCCGCCTTAGAGCGCGCCCGGGCCCTCGACCTCGGCGCCGATGATGTCATCTCTTTCCCGTTCGAACCTGTCGAGCTTACCGCCCGGATCCGGACCCAGTTCCGCGAAAGGCAGTCCGAAGAAGACCTCAAGACCATGCTGAAGTACGCCGTGCAGCGAGAAAACATCGCGGACCTCGCCGTCGAAACGCTCTCCAACGATGTCGCAACCAAACGCCGCTTCTGGCTGATTCCCGCGATTTTCACGCTCAGCGCTGCAGCCATCATCGCCACCGTCTACACAGTCGTCTCGAATCATCGCAGCCGCAAAGACACCCTGCAGCTCAAAGCCGAAATCGCCCGCCTGAATTACGGCCTCGGCCAACAGGGTGAATTGTTTCACCGCGCCCAGCAAGCCCGCGATTCCATTGAAGCGCAGACGCGCTCCGATTCCGCGGCTCGCGATTCTCTGAAAGCGCAATCCGAAGATCTGCGGAAAAAAATGGCTACAGCGGGTGGAGCGGATGCTGACTCGCTGAAACAGCAGCTGCAAGAAACGCAAAATCGCCTCAAGCTTTTGGAAAATGAAGGAAAAGTTGCCGAGACCATCGTGCACAGCTACGGTCCCAGCGTTTGTCTGTTGCACGTCGTCGTGGAATTTCTGGACAAGTCATCGGGGAAACCCATTCAGATCGCGGTGGACTCGCTGGGCAAGCCGGAAGTCGACGACAAGGGCATGGTCCAACTCGACTCCGGCGGTCCGGGGCCGCATTTGCAGGTCGACGTTTTCGGCACCGGTTTTCTGGTGCGGCGCGATGGAAGAGTCGTCACCAATCATCACGTCGCCGAGCCCTGGTGGAAAAACGACGAACTCAAAGAACTTCTCGATCGCGGCGCGGCGGCCTACGTGTTGTCGTACAAGGCGTACTTTCCTGGAAGCTCGGAAGGCATCGCGGCCAAGATCGACAAAATTTCTCCGGAGGCCGACGTCGCAACTTTGAAGCTGGAAGGCGCCATTCCCGCGCACGCCACGCTGCTCGAGTTGGACGAGCGGCACGACGCCAGCGTCACCGGCGATCCTGTAGTGCTGATCGGCTATCCGACCGGGATTGAAGGAATCCTGGCGCGCGCCGGCTCCGACGTGGCGCAGAAAATTACCGACAATCCTTCGAGCGTGAGCAACATCATGTCGCAGCTGGCGTCGCAGCAGCTCATCCGGCCGACGACCACGCAAGGGCACATCGGCGACATCCTGCAAGACAAAATCGTTTACGACGCGGCCACCACTTCGGGCGGCTCCGGCGGTCCGCTCTTCAATCGCAGTGGCAAAGTGATTGGCGTCAACTTTGCCATTCTGAAAAACTTCGGCGGGTCCAACTTGGCGGTGCCAGTTCGCTACGCTAACGAACTCCTGAAATAATTCTGACCGTTCAAATAATTCTGATGGATGTACGGCCCTGTCTGCAGCCGCTGTCAGGAAGCGGGCTCGGGGCGGCGGGAGCGGTGCGCGCCGGCTTGGACGCGCAGCACCAGCATGTACAACACGATGGCGACGTTCACGGTCAGCACTACCCATTTGAGCATGTGGGGGTGGCGCATCAGGGAGTAGACCTCCCAGGGCAAATACATGCTGCCGGAGAGCAGCGCGAACCATTCGGCCCATTCGCGGTCGTGCCACAAGCCAAAGGCTTCCGCAAAACGCACCACGGAATAGACCATGGCCGCGGCGGCGATGAGCCACAGATTTTTGTCGGTGGTGCGGCCTGCGGCGGTGACGAACAGGTTGGACAAGTGGCCCGCAGGACTGACGTGCAGAAAACGGATGAGGTTCTCGGCGAACTCGTCGAGGTTCTTGTGCACCAACCTGAGGACCCCGAGACCCAGGAGCAGGACGATAAGCCCCTTGGCGGCCTCGAACACCGCCACCGTGCGCAACGCCACCGTCTTTTTGGAGGTATGCACCATTGGACGCGCCAGTTAGACGGTACGGTCTCTTGGGGCAAAGTTCAAGAGCGGGAAGTACTAGGGGAGCTGGCCCGTTTGGAGGTTGAGACGCTGGAACGCGGATGAGGGACGCTCTTTGGGGGGAGTGGCTCCTCGGCAACCGACGGCTCTTCTCGCTAAAGATGCTCATACCCCCCACCCCCCGGGGCAGTTTGCATGAATAGCAAAGGAAAGGACTTAGCAAAAAAGCAGTTCGTAACCTGTTGAAAATAAAGGGGGGATTTGCACAAAGGGTGCGCAGAGGCACGCTTTGCAGGGCTGGAGGATCGGACCCCCCACCCCAGGGGTAGTGCGTATCGATATCAAACAAAAGGACTTGCGAATTGGTATGTTGGAAGTTGTTGAAAATAAAGGGGCGATTTTGCGTTTAAAATGCACGGAGATGCGTTTGATAGAGAGGAAAGGACGTTTCGGGCGCGGACTGGTCAGGACAAACACGATTTAGTATATCACATATTTACCGCTTGTCAAATGATATCTTGTAAGTACAAGTATTTTGAATGGGTTGCTGGGCTGCGGGGTTGCAAGCCCTTGAGTGACCCTAGGGATGAGGCGAATATCTTAATCGACGTGGTTGTAGGTTATTGAAACGGCTTGGGTTGAGGAGCTAAAGGGGCGGGTTTAAGAGGTGGGAATTCCGGGGCGGGTCGCCTCGCAAAACTTTGAGGTTCCCGCCACTTCAAGATTCGTTGACCTCGGAAACATCACCGCAAAGCGATGGATCTTGAACGCTTGAAGCCGAAAGACTTGCGGTCGACCTGATTTGTCTTGCGGTTAAGTGCGATTCGGTATTCTCGCCAGAAATCTGAAAAGTAGCACGCCATCGGGGCGGTGCCCGCTGCATCTGGCCAACGGCAAGAGATGCCGGCCTCCGTAAGGATTTGCTCGACCTGGCTCTTTGGCATTGTTAGTTTGATTCGCTGGAAGGCTGCTTCGGCAGAGCGCCGAGCGAAAACGTGCGGTGCCAGAAAACAGGCAATGATCAGGGCAACTATAAGAAATCCAATGAAGCCAGCAAGAAGCCTGGCCTTCGTCGAAGTGGATGGGGTCGTTGTCAGCATGGGCTTTGGCTTCCGAGATGTAAATCCCGTATTCATTCAAGGACCATAGACTCAGAGCGTTTAACGAATTGAACTGTGGCTACTCTTCTCCCTTCGGTGTCGAGGTGCACCTCACAGGTTCCCGCCTGCCGAGAGAAAAAAAGGATGTTCGCATTGTATCCCTCATCGAGGGGCGGCGTACTAGCGTCAGAGATTGCGAGTGCTTCAGCGAGATCCATCCCAGGGCGAATTTTGTCACAAGCGGTGTCTGGAGCAGGGCTTTTTGCCGCGTAGAGAAGATACGGTGTGAGCCAAGCCGCTGGAACAACGATGACTATTGCCAAAACCACGCCCGCGAGTGTTGCAGTAAGCACCAGGGATGGTGTACGAAGCTCGATCATTTTTCATCCTCTACTCCGCTAACTTTGCGGCAGTTTTTCGAGCGGTCGCTATCTGATCGTCTGTGAGTAGAGCAGCTGGAGAACTGCAGACGAGACACATTAAGTTAAACGGGTTTGCCGCGTGTGGCAATCCAAAGGCATGTCCCATCTCATGCGCCGGCACTAACAGTTCAGTCGTGTTATTGCGGAGTATTACGAAGTTATGGATACCATTCGTATTCGATATGGATGAGAGTGTAATGCCACCTGTCGTTCCGGTTCCAAAGAAAAGAATGCTGTCAACGTACAGAACCTTGAGCCCTTTTGCCGGTGAAGGATTGAAGCGTCGTATGAGTTCCGGCTCGGTCGCCGCACTCGGGTCTGTAATGTTGTTCACGTCGGTGGAGAAGTTCGTTGGATCGCACGACCAACCGGGAGGATCGTTAGCCGTGGTGAGGCAGGCAGGAGTATCGCCGATTGTACTGTCCCAATCAATCAAAATCCCCGCGTTAAGTTGCCAGTAGGCGATCGCGGTATTTAGCTTGTCCTGAATATAAGTGCTGGGGACCTCGGCCTCGGAAACTCTCAGCACCGTGAGCTTGACTTTGTGTTTTGACTGGTTTTGGTGCCCAGGGTTACCACCGAGCGAGGGGTAGCCTGAAGCTGGAAATCCAGCAGTAGGTCCACTGAACATCGCAAGTGTACCTCCTAAGGGGCCTGTGTAGTCTCCCAAAGCGAAGGGAGAGACACTATCAGGGTTGAAACCGGTCGTGGCGCTGAACAACGGAGTACCCGAGGGTGTGCCGGGATTGCCACCGGAATCGAAAGGGATCAGACCTTGTTGCATGTCGTTGACTATAACGCCTCCGCCGGGTGTGGAGCCCGAAGGATTACCTGCTGTAGCGCCTGCGGGATCGGCGGCGGTGGCGCGTACGAGGTGCATATCGTCAGAAGACGGAATGGGGTAGGTCCAAAGTGGGGATCCGGACTGGTCGAAAGCCATGAGATCGTGGACCCCGGTTTCGGTGCCGATCGCGTAGCCGACGCCGTTATCCCCCAGAACCATTTCGTCGGCGATAATCGGTACGACGGAGTCGGCGCCGTTGTGAGACAGGTGAGCCTGGCTGTCGTGCCATGAGGCGAATGCTCCGCCTTGATCATCTGGAATGAGTAGATCAGGAACAATAAAGGGGTCCGTGGACGAATTGGACTCCTGCACTGAGGTAACGGCGGAGCCACCGTTGGGCGCTATCTGAACAAGGGACAACTTGCGATCATAGTTGACTGTGTCGGGTAGACCTCTACCGCATGCCGCCCATGTTGCGGTGCTATCCGTGAGGCTTTGCAGGACCAAGGTGCTGCCATCGGGGCCGACCACGGGTTTGGAAAGCATAGGGATGTTCTGGCCACTTCCGCAGTTCGAGGAGGCTGTACCGTATGGGGCGTCATAGATGACCGCGGTGCCGCGGGTCAGGGGATCCATGGCCAGGAGCGATTCGGGGTAAACGGCCAGTTCTCGATCCTGTTGGCGTACCTGGGTGAAGTAGATCGTGGCGTCAGGTCCCACGGCAAAGCCTGGGTCACTGACATAATCATTGCCACTAAACTGCCAAAGAACCCAGCCCGTCTGGCCGTCGAAGTCGATGACGCTACCGAGATTCGAAGGCTCTATAACGGCTTGTTTTTTGATCGCGAGAACTCCTCCGCGACCGTCAGCCATGATCTTCCAGGTCCAGGGCGGAGTGCCACTCCCACCTCCGCTTTCCACACTTGCGACCCACAGTTGCTGGCCGTCCGCTGTAAGCGCCCTGATGATGACCTGGTAGTTGTCCCTGTCTACTTCTAGCGAATAAAGATCCGGTGCGCCGTCCACGGGCTCGGCCTGGATGACCGAGTCCACGGCAAAGCCCGGAAACGACGGGGCAACCCAGCGGACCGTGCCGGACGGGAGCAAAGATCCGCTGAGAGCATTGATCTGGACCTGGGCCGAAGCGCTTCCGACATTAGCGGTCAGCGTGACTTGGCCAACGGCAATCGCTGTAAGGACCGGAGAGCTAGCGGTGGTGATGGTGGCAATAGTGGTGTCGCTGACGGTCCACGTGGCGTCGGTGCGGCGGTGATCGTTTTCGTCAACGGCGGTGAACTGCTGGGTGTCGCCCACGAGCAGAGTAGCTCCTCCTGGTGTGATCTTCAGGGAAACCGGTGCGGGCAAAGGAACATCCAGGGTCACGTGAGAGATGGACGCCGAGACGTTGCCGGCACGGTCAGTTGCCCGAACCACAAGTAGATTGACACCGGGATTGAGCGAAATGTTGCAAGAAAAATTTCCGCCGCTGAGGCTGGCGAAGAACCCGTTGCAGGTCACGGTGTCAACGCCAGATAGCGCATCGCTTGCGGTCCCGGTGACAGCAATGGTAGCGGTTGTGAAAAGGGAGCCGTCCGCGGGCGAGGTTACCGACAGGGCGGGCTTGGTCTTGTCGAGGCCGATGAATTGGCGGGTGTCGGCGGTGAGGCCGTTGGCATCCATTGCCGTGCCGGTGATCAGCTGGAGGGCACCCTCTGTCGAAACGAGTTGCGGGGCGGGACAGAAGACGATGGGAGCGCTTCCCGGCGTACAGAGGAAGGAGACGGTGACATTGGAAACGACGGGACAGGACACTCCGCCAACTATCTATTGAGGAACTCTTAGATGTGACATTTGCCTGAACTAATTTGGCTTTCTGCCGATGCCTTCTAACAGGGGTTCCGGGGGCATGGCCGAACGGCGGTCGCAAGTAATGATTGTCGTGGACGCTTGGTGGGAAGGTCCGGATGGATCCTTGCAGAAGGGGCGGGCGCGCATCGTTAACAAGTCTGTCTCGGGCGCGTGCGTGCGGACAGAGAAACAAATCCAGGTTGGAGCAAAGCTGAGAATCGAGTCTCGCTGGGACGACTTCTGCGGGATTGTAAAGTATTGCCGGAGAGATGGACGCGGCTACCTGGTAGGAATTCAGCGAGAGGCCGGAGCGGGCTCGATCCCCAAACAAACAGCGAAAAGCCTGCTGCATGGAGACGAGCGGCGGCGCCAGGAAACGACCTTCCAGGAACCGCGGGTGCCCGACGGCGCGGACCGTCAGCGCTATGAACCGATCGCTTCCGAGCGGCGGATGCCGGCCACCGTGCCAAATTGGGACGAACCCCTGCGCGACCAGAATCTCGCGGGTGATCCTCTCGGGAGTGTTCCTCTGGCGGGTGCTCCTCTCGCGGGCGAGCAAAAGGCGGAATCCACACGGATCGCGGAAATTGGGGCGAGCGCGGCACCGAATGAGGCCATTGCCGAGGTGGTGCCGGAAGTGCTGGTACCCAGGGTTGGCCACAGCAAATCGTCGCGAAGGCGATGGCAGAGTTCGCAGAGCCAAGGCGTCCGTCCTCCGCAATGGTGGGAGGCGCTAGCCACAGTGCTTCTGAATGAAAATAAAGCGCAAAAGGAAAGGGGATCGAGAGCTATGGAGATCAACTGGATGGGCCGAGGAAAGCGGGACGCGGAGGACGCGAAAGAAAACGGCCAGGCAAACAGCGGAGGCGCAGGCGAAAAGAACAAGCCCACAGGCGCGGGCAGCGGCGACACCGGTGACAGGAATAAGGCTGCGGCCGCGGTAGTTGCGCCGCAACCAATGCCGCTAAAGGTGCGCGGGGGTGGGGCCGTCGACGGCGACCTGACTTATCAAAGTGAGTTGCTGCCGCTAGAGGAGATTTACGCTGCCGCGGGGATCGTGAGTCCGCGGAGGGGCTACACCATCAAGAAAGTGATGGAGATGCTGCATAGCGAGCACCTTAGCGCCCTGTCCAAGGAGATGCGGCGGGCGTCGGTGATGATGGCGCTGGATGCCGCGGGAATTTCGGTCGAGGAGGTGCTGCGGGACGCGCAGCTGCGCCTGGACACGATCAAGTCCTATGAGGAGGATCAGAAACAGTTATGCGAAGCCGAGTGGGCCCGCAAGGCGGAAGAGCATGGCCAACTGAAGGCGGAACTGGAGCAGGTCCGCGCGCGGTTTATGGAGCGAATGAAACAGACTCTCGAGGGCATAGCGCGCGACCGAGCGAGGTTCGGGGCGTGGTTGACAACGATGCATGAGGAAGCCCAGACCATCGCGGAAACTGTGGAGTTGTGCACGAAACCGGCTCCGCCAGTGTTGGACAGTGTTGCGCCTAAAGCGGAGGAGGCGAAGGAGGCACCGCTCAAGGTAGTTTGACCATTGCGGGGAGCCAACCGGCATGCGGTGTGGACGCCGTCACCGAATGGGCCGGGACCGCACCGGCGCTCGCATCGGCATTGCATTTGTCTGTTTCTTGACCAATTCCTCTTCGGCTTGCAGCCAATCACCCAAATCGTTGCCTGGAGTTGTTCCTCGCTCGGGGCCAAACGCGCTACGACGCTTTTTCTTGGGCGTAGGCCAGGTAGTCTTGGTAGGGGCCTTTGAAGTCTTCGATTTTGGAGGATTGGAAGTGCCAGATGCGGGTGGCGACTTCGTCGATGACGTCGTGGTCGTGGGTGACCAGGAGGACGGTGCCGTCGTAGCGCTGCAAAGAGATGTTGAGGGCGTTGATGGACTCCAGGTCGAGGTGGTTGGTGGGCTCGTCGAGGACCAGGAAATTCGGCTTTTGCAGCATAAGGCGGCAGAAAATGATGCGGGCGGTTTCGCCGCCGGAGAGCGCGCGAGTGGGCTTGAGGGCGTCGTCGCCGCTGAAAAGCATTTGGCCCATGAGGCCGCGGAGTTCTTGCTGCGATGCCGAGGGATCGAATTGCCAGAGCCACTCGATGGCGGTGGTGTTGTCCTTGGTGAAGGAATCGGTGTGGTCTTGTGCGAAGTAGCCTACGGTGACTTCGTGGCCCCAGATCACTTTGCCGCCATCGATGGGAAATTGCTGGTCGGCGGCGTCGATGAAGCCGGTGGCGTTGCGGATCAACGATTTGAGCAGCGTGGTTTTGCCGGTGCCGTTGCGGCCCATGAGCGCGATTTTTTCGCCGCGGGTGACGCTGGCGGTGAACGGGTGGATGACCTTTAGGTCGTCGTAGGATTTGGCTACGCTCTTGATTTCGAGCGGGTGGCGACCGGAGTTGCGCTTCATTTCAAATTTAATGTACGGGCGTTGAATGTTGGAGCGCGCCAGCTCGGAGGTTTGCAGGCGCTCGACTTCTTTTTTGCGCGAGGTGGCTTGCGCGGAACGCGTGCCGGCCGAGAAGCGGGCGATGAATTCGTTGAGCTGGGCGATTTTCTTTTCGCGCTGGGCGTTTTCGGACTCAATGCGCGAGCGAATTTGCGTCTTGGCGACCACCATGTCGTCGTAGCCGCCCACGTACATGATTACGGTTTGATAATCGATGTCGGCGGTGTAGGTGCAGACGCTGTTCAGGAAGTGGCGGTCGTGGGAGATGACGATCAGCACGCCCTGATACTCGCAGAGATAATTCTGCAGCCAGTGGACGGAATCCAGGTCCAGGTTGTTGGTGGGCTCGTCGAGCAACAGTGCGGTGGGTGTGCCGAAGAGCGCTTGCGCGAGGAGCACGCGAACTTTCTGGCCGCCCTGTAGCTCGCCCATTTTGCGTTCGTGGAAAGCGGCTTCGATGCCCAGGCCGTCGAGGAGAATGGCGGCGTCGGTTTCGGCGGTGTAGCCGCCTTCTTCGCCGACGATGCCTTCGAGCTCGCCGAGGCGCATGCCGTCGGCGTCAGTGAGATCTTCGTGAGGCTTGGCGTAGAGAGCGTCGCGCTCTTCGAGGGCTTTCCAGAGAGTGCCATTGCCCATGATGACGGTGTCGATGACCCGGAAGTCGTCGAAAGCGAACTGATCCTGGCGCAGGATGCCGAGTTTCTTGGGGCGGGTGACGGAACCTTTAGTGGGCTCGAGTTCCCCCGTGAGGATCTTCATCAGCGTGGACTTGCCGGCGCCGTTGGGGCCGGTGATGCCGTAGCGGCGGCCGGCCATGAAAGTGGTGGTGACGTCCTCGAAGAGGACCCTGGGTCCGAAACGCATGGAGATATTGTTGATGGACAGCATAACCCTCCAAGTATAGCAGGGTCTTGTTGACTGCGCTGCGCGGTATCCGGGGCCGCCAGATTAATTTGGGGTGAGATTGCGAAATTGGGCGGATAGGCGTGCCACGATTGGCGCGAAAATGAGCTAGTACCCGTAGGACCAGGTAAGGCTTAACATTCGCTAAGACAGTAACTTCGCGGGACTGGGGACCAATCGGGCCAGGGTGCTGCGACGCGGTTTTTTCTTGACAAACCGATGACCCGGCGGAGACAATCTGCGGCGATCGTGTGCTGGCCGGAGCAAGTCCCTCTGTACGTCTTGTAGCATCCGTTGCACGAAAGCGGCAGCCCCTGCCCCCAGCTGCACTGCAAAATCAAGTAACCCGCCTCAAGGAGGCAGCCATGAAGGCATCCGGAATGAAACTGCGTCTCATTGCGCCATGTGTGCTGATCTGCGGTTGGATCGGAGTTGCGACACAGCCGGCGCGGGCGCAATCGCCGACGTTAACGGTGTCGCCCGCGAGGCTTACCTTTGGAGTGCCAAGCATAGGCTCGACGAGCGCGGTGGAATCGGTGACTTTTAGCGCTACCGGCACAGGCAGCGTGACGGTGGGGACGGTCGCGCGGGACAATCCGGATTTTACGATTGCGACCGACGCCTGCTCCGGGGCGACCTTGACGGCGCCAGCGGCTTGCACGGTCGGGGTAACGTTCAAGCCCTCGGTGGCAGGCTTGGAGACGGGGATGCTTACGTTCCCAAACAACGTTTCGGGGGAGGGCGGACCACCTACCGTGACGCTGTCGGGTGCAGCCGGAGCGATCAAGCTGTTTGAGCCTATCAATGTGGCGAATTCCAATCCGAACGCTACGTTGCCAAACCCATTTACGTTTGGCAGCACCACTTTGACGCTGAGCTGCCCGGCTTCTACGGAAACCAGTCCTCTCACCGCCAAACTCTCTTCCACGCCGGATGGAGTGGGCAACGTGCTGGTGGATAATTTCCTTACCCTGGCCGTTAACAGCTTCGCGTTTGGCAGCGGCTCTCCCGCGGGGAATGTCTGCACTGGCGGACAAACGGACTTCAACGGCGAGACACCGGAGTCCGACTGCTTTACAGCCGTTTATCAAGGGCCGGCTGCGAATAACCAGCTGGACGGACAAGATCCCGATAATTTTACAGGTCCTGTGATGTCGACGCTGGAGGGGGGCAGCGGCGGAGTTAGTCCCCTGGATGTGAGTCCGGCGCTGACACCGAGCGCGACGCAACAAACCACCTTCAGTCTTCTGGATGGGGGCGGGAAGGTGGCCAGCTCGACGATCTTTCTGGTGACAAATTGCACTCAGGCTGGGGTGCAGCCGGGCGGCGCGATCACCAGCAACCCGATCAACCCGGGGGACCCAGGATCGCAGACACCACAATTCACGTTTGACGCCACGCCGGGCCAGCACATCACCTTTGGCGCCGATTACCTGGCGCTGGATAATACCGAGGCTATTCAGGCAAACACGACGGCGACCACCATCGACTCCGGGCTCACTCAGGAAACATTTGAAAAGATGGTCAGGAACACTTCGGCGGCGCCGGCGCAGTGCGTTCGAGTAAAGGGAGAGTTGGCGGCCGACGGTGTGACTCCGCTGTGCAAGGCCTTTACGATTGTCTGCACGACTCCCAGCGCGCAGACGCCCGCGGGAGTCAACTGCCCGCATTCGGGCCTCAGGAACCTGCTCTTTGAAACCCGCTACGACAGCGCTCAGACCATCGATATCGACGAAGGAACCGGTCCGGGCTTCCTGATGGGCACAGACAATTGGGTGGCCAGCGCTACAACCTGCACGTTCACCGACAATTTGTTGGCGGGCCAGTTGTGCCCGCAAAATCCGCTGACGGAATTCAAGGGAGCGGGCGATCCGGTGCACGGCAGTACGCCCCGGGGAACCAACTCTACGTTCATACCGGTGTTTAATATGCCGTTGCCGTTCACCGCGCCAGTGGTGACCTCCGAGAACCTGTTTGGCTGGCAAAACAATACGACCGTGAACGTGAAGTTCGCGGCGTCGCCGGCCAAGCTCCCGGAGGATGGCGAGCCCAACGGGTTCATGCCCGCGCCGATCGAGAGTGTGACGTTCGGAACGACGAAGGCGACCGTGAATGTTCCGGATACCACGTTCCCCGTACCGGGCGACGTCACGTTGTTTAATCCGGGCGGTGCGGGCGGAAGTTCCGCTTGCCCGAGCGCTCCGGGCGGGGTGTTCAAGACCGGCACGACGAATGTTCCGGTCGATACCAGCACAGGCTTGGCTTTCACCGAGGGGCGGTACAAGCTGCACTTCTTCGCCACGGACTGCGCCGAAACCGAGGAATTCAAGTTCCGGGCGAGCAACGACCCCAACGTGAACTGGGCAACGTTCAAGACCGTAGCGGTGAAAATCGACCTGGGAGCCCCGGCAGTCAATGGTCTTACGCTTTCCACAACCATGCCGGAAGACGGCGACACCGTGACGGCGACCTACAGCTGCAGCGACCCACTCTTGGCCGACGGTAGCGAGGGCTCCGGCATAGGAGTGTGCGGAACGTTCCTGTTCCTTGGAGCCGACAGCACGCCGACCCTGCACACCAAATTCAAGGCGAAGGGGGTCGGTCCTCACGTTTTTTCGGTGACCGCGACCGACTTGGCAGGAAATTCCACCACCGTGAACGTGCCGTACACCGTGGTGCCCGAGGAGTAGCGGCAACGGAAGCGGACTGCTCCACTTCGTAACGACGCGGGTGCGGGTGCGTCACAGTCGACGTGAGCGCCGACCTGCAGATTTAATTTCAAGCTGGTGAACTCGTATGGGCGGTCCACGCGGACCGCCCATTTTTTTCCCTAAAGATGGGCAGCGTCCTAATTTCTCGTGGCGGTCAGCCAGCGGGTGGCGTCGGAATAGATCGCGCGCAGGTCGGCGCGGTCGAGAACATGCTCCGCGCCAGGCTCTTTTTTCATGTCATCCAACATGCTGAGGGCCTGTTGGTACTGGCCAGCGGCTTCTCTGGCGTTTCCTCCCAGGCGGATGGCGTTGCCAAGTAGGTAGTGAATGGTGGCCGTCTCCAAGCGCAAACCGAGCTTCTCGGTCCGGCCGAGGTCGCGCTCGAGTTCCTGGCGGGCGTGCACGTAGTCTTTGGTATTGATCACCGCCTGTGCCAGATCAACCGAGCCCTTGAGCGAGAGATACTTGAGATTCTGACTGTCGGCCTGCTGGATGATGGAGCGCAAATCGGACATGCCCGCTTGCGAACGGCCCTCTGCGATGGCCACTTCGGCCAGGTGCAGCCTTGCTACCAGAACTTTGTCACGCGCCTTTTCTTGCGAGGCGGCGCGCAGCGCGTGATCGTAAGTGGACTTGGCAGCTTTCAGATCGCCGCGATAAAACTGTATGTCGCCTTGGGTATTGAGAAGATCGCTTTGAACCGCCGCGTTCTTTAGTTCGCGCACCATGCTTTGCGCTTCGTCCATCGATTTTGCGGACTCGTCGGCGCGGCCGGCCTGCGCCAAAGCGTCGGCGAGGTCATTGAGGGACTCGATCATGTCGCGATTCCGGTCACCGACTGCTTGGTAGCCTTTCACGGCATCTTGAGCGGCGCTCACCGCGGCTCCTATGCGGCCCTGATACAGCAAGACCTTGCCAATCTGATCGGACTGGGCCGCCGCGCCCCTGGCGTTGTTCGCTTTGTGCGAGACATCCAGGGCGTTCATGAAGGAACCGAGAGCTTTGTCGTAGTCGCCGGTGGCAGTGTAGGCGTCCCCCAACACAGTCAAGGTCTCGGCGATGTATTCGGGGTCATTGAGTTTCTGCCGCAACTGTAGGGATTGCTGCAAGTAGGTGAGGGCGTCGTCGGTGTCGCCCTTGCTGAGATACACGCCGCCGATATTATTCAGGCAGATGGCCTGAGAGTTGGCGTCATCCGCTTCCCGCTCGATCTGCAAGGCGTCTTTGTAGTCCTGCAGCGCCTTGTCGTAGTCGCCCCAGGTTTCGTAGAGCACTCCCCTGCCGATCAAGGCGTTGGCGATTTCCTTTTTCATGCCGATGCCCTGGAGAATTTGCAGCGCCTCGTTGTAACTGGCGAGTGCTTCTTTTGGTTTGCCGATGGTGTTTTGGACCTGTGCCATTTCGGAAAGGCCGTTCGCAAGAATGCGTTGGAGCCTGAGCCGGCGGGTGATCTCGATGGACTGCTGATAGTTCCGCAGGGCTTCTTCCGGTTGGTTCAACAGGCGATAGGAAACACCCACGGCCAGCAGGAGCAGCGATTTCTGCTCCTGATTATCCACCTGCGCGGCGAGGCTGAGACCTTGACTCAGCGGCTTGAGAGCGGCTTGCGGATTATCCTTGTCAATCTCGACCACCCCCATCTTCCACAAAGCCTTGGTGTTGTTGGGGTCGGTCTTGAGGATCTTTGAGAATTGCGCGCTGGCTTTGTCGTAGTCACCCTTCTCTATGTACAAGCCGCCCAAGTCGTACTCCACATCGGCGTTACCCGGGAGCGTTTTGGCAAGATTCTCGTAGGCCTCCAGCGCTTTCTTGCTGTCCTTCATAACCCGGGCGTGGTTGGCTTCAATTAGATACCTCTCCGCCATGGGGAGTTGCTGGCTGAGTTCCAACGCTTTTCTAGAATATTGTTCCGCGTCGGCGTCGTATCCGAGATCCGACTGGGTTTCTGCCAAGCGCGAATACGCGAGCGCAAATTGCGGGTCCTCTTTGACGGCGTCCTGCAGGGCCTTGACGGCTTCCAGGTTCTTGCCGTCGCGCAGGAGTTGCAACCCCTGGGTATAGTCGCGGAGCGCCGGAACGGATTTTGACGAAGGCTGGAACGAGCTGGCTTTCAGCTCTTTCAGGACATCGGGGGAGACGGAAAGGTTCTTGCGAATGAGGTCGGCAAGCTGATCCACGGTGCCGGGAATATCCTTTTCGTTGGCGGCCTGGATTGTCAGCGGCACACGCCGGTCTTGCTTCCTGTCTTCCAAAGTGGCGTCTATGCGGATTTGTTCGCCGTACCTGGCATAGCGCCCCCAAACCAGGATGTCTGCGCTGGAGAAGTCCGCCATGTGACGAAGTTGGTCGGGGTCGAAGTCGGCGTTCGGGGGCATGTGCATATCTTTCAAGATCTGGTGGACGCGCTCGGCAGACACGGTGTGCAATTGCGCGGACTGGCCTACATCGGTGCTCAGCAGGTCCGCAAGATTTGGGCCTACATAGTCCAAAGAAAGATCGGTCGAAGCGTTATGGAAGGGCAAGATGGCTAGGGAAATGGGCTGAACGGCCACGGCCGTTTTCCCGGGAACGGGCAACGGCACCTTGTCGCGCAAGGCGTAAACAACGGTCCCTAAAATGACGGCCGCAACCCCCGCGGCGAGCCACTTTTGATAGCGGGGTGCGTATTTCATACGGCGTGTGGCGGGAATTATGGTGCCGCGCGGTGCGCCGGCTTTCCAGGCTTCGAGATCGTCGATAATGGCGCGCGCGGATTGATAGCGATGTTCAGGCTCGATTTCCAGGCATTTAGAAACGATGTCGCTCAAGCGGCCGGTCACGCCAATGTTGAGCTGCGCCAGCGGCGTGGCGCGCTCTTTGGTGCGCTTGAACATGGTGGCCATGGCCGTTTCGGCTTTGAACGGAGAGTTGCCGGTGAGCATCTCGTAGAAAATAATTCCCAGCGCAAACAGATCGGAGCGCGCGTCTACTTTTTCGCCCTTGGCCTGCTCCGGCGACATGTATTCGGGCGTGCCCATGAGCGCGCCAGTCTGAGTCATCCCGGGAGTCTCCAGGGAGCGCGCGATGCCGAAATCCATGACGTACACGCGCCCGTCTTTGTCGGACATGATGTTCTGGGGCTTCAAGTCGCGGTGCACCACTCCGGCATGATGCGCGGCATCCAGGGCCGCGGAGATCTGCAAGACGATGGGCACCGCCTCTTCCGGAGCCATCTTCCCTTTTTCGTGAATCAGGCCTCGGAGATCGCGCCCCTCGACGTACTCCATGGTGATGAACTTGATGCCTTGGGCCTGGCCGAGATCAAAGATGCGGATGACGTTGCGGTGGGTGACTTCGCGCGCCAGGATCAGTTCCTGCTTGAAACGGCGGAGGATCTCGGGATGGCTGGCGAGGTCGGGGCGGATGAGTTTCAGCGCCACCAAGCGGTCGAGTTCCAGGTCGCGGGCCTTGTAGACGGCTCCCATGCCACCCTGGCCCAGGAGTAGAAGCACCTCGAAACGGTCGGCCAGAATGGTTCCCGGCTCCAGTTGCCCCTTGGAAGCGGCTTCGCTGGAGGGGCGAGGGGTGACGGCGACAGACCAGGCTTCGGTGCGGCCGACTACGGTGGGAGAAATCGTGACGTCGGAGATTGGCAAGGGGGTGCTGCATTTCCCACAGCGGTCAGCGGTGGCCGGGTTTTCGGTCTGACAGAGAGGGCATTGCATGGGGCTTAGCGAAATTCTCGCACCAGAATAACCTCAATTATGGTTCGGCGGCGGATAAATGCAAGTTAGAGTTCGAGATAGGGACGAAAAGAGGCCCTGACTGCCGCGCTCGATCCATTCAAAGAACCGCCAGTACCCTTTTGAGTGATAACCCTTTTGCCGTAAGGAGGACAAAGACGAAGGGCCGCGCTCGGACAGGAGATGCGAGCCGCTCAAGCGGAGAAGAACGCAGGGTAAGATTGTGAAACGAATTGAGATGGACGCCGGGCTAAAGTTCCATTTTTCCACCAGAGTTTCAAGTTGGTCCAGTTGGCCGGGCTCAGTCAGCACCCCGCAGCCAGCAGGGATCTAAGTTCTTGCGAGGGAGGCTTTTAGAACTTTCTGAAAAAGCGAGAGTGGCCAAGAGATTGCGAGCCATAGAACCTGTCTCAAGGTTTGTGTAAAGCCATCTCTTCGAAGGTGCTCTCGAATGGCCGACGACATCGTCCGCGAGTTTCTCGCGGAGAGCAACGAAAACCTGGACACCCTGGACCGGGAACTGGTGCTTTTGGAGAAAGACCCCAAAAACAGCAACATTCTGGGAAGTGTATTCCGCTCGATTCACACCATCAAAGGAACTTGCGGCTTCCTGGGTTTCACCAAACTCGAGAAGGTGGCACATTCCGGGGAAAACCTGCTTTCCAACATGCGGGACGGCAAGCTGACCCTCAATACGGAGATCGCCAGCGGACTGATGTTCATGGTGGATGCCGTGCGGCGGATGTTGACCGCGATTGAGGCCACCGGGCAAGACGGCGAGGCAGATTATCGGGATTTAATCGAAAGCCTGACGCGTTTGCAGCAGCCTAGCACCGGCGGCACGCCCGAACCGTTACCACTACCTGGCAAGCCCAGTGTTAAGGCGTCCGTAGCCAGTGAAAAGAAGATCTCTACCCCGGCTCCGGTAGAGGAAGCTCCTCCCAAGAAAAGTGAGATGGCCGAGGCAGCGAGAGCGTCCAGTCCGGCTGCGCCGGCGACGGACAGAACCAAAGCCCCGGAGGCTGGACCGGGAACGATTCGCGTCGATGTGAGTTTGCTTGACAGGTTGATGAACCTGGTCGGCGAATTGGTTTTGGCGCGCAATCAGGTCCTGCAGTTCACATCGTCGCTGGAAAACGCGACTCTGACGGCTACCAGCCAGCGCCTCAATTTGATCACCACGGAGTTGCAGGAAGGCGTCATGAAGACGCGCATGCAGCCGATCGGCAACATCTGGAGCAAGTTTCCGCGAACCGTGCGCGACGTGGCCATGAACTGCGGCAAGCAGGTGCGCATTGAAATGTTGGGGCAGGAGACCGAACTCGACAAGACCATCATCGAGGCCATCAAGGATCCGCTGACGCACTTAGTGCGCAATTCCGTGGATCATGGAATCGAGCGCCCGGAAGTGCGCGTGGCGGCTGGAAAAGGAGCGGAAGGATGCCTTACCCTGCGCGCCTATCACGAGGGCGGGCAAGTAAACATTGAAATCATCGACGACGGCGCCGGCCTGGACCACGAAAGAATCCGGCGGAAAGCGGTGGAGAAGGGACTGCTAAGCCCCGAGAAGGCGGCGCTGCTCAGCGAGCGCGACGCCGTCAATCTGATTCTCATGGCCGGGTTTTCCACCGCGGAAAAGGTCACCAACGTCTCCGGCCGCGGCGTGGGCATGGATGTCGTCAAGACCAACATCGAAAAAATCGGCGGGACCGTAGATGTGCAATCGGAGCCGGGCCGGGGCACCACGGTAAAAATGAAGATACCGCTGACGCTGGCCATTGTGCCGGGGCTGGTGGTGGTGTCCTCGGACAAACGTTTCGTCATTCCCCAAGTGAGCTTGATCGAACTGGTGCGTATCGATGGAGATTCCGCGCGCACGGGAATCGAAATGATTCATGGCGTGCCGGTGTACCGCCTGCGCGGGCGGCTGCTGCCGCTGGCGTATTTGGACCGCGAGCTGCGCCTCGAGAGAAAGGAAAAAAGCGCGGACGCCGACAGCGCGGTCAACATGGTGGTGCTGCAGGCGGATGGGCGGCAGTTCGGGCTGATCGTCGACGAGATCAAGGACACCGAAGAAATCGTGGTGAAGCCGCTGGGCCGGCGGCTGAAGAGCATCAAGACCTTCGCGGGGGCCACGATCATGGGCGACGGCAAAGTGGCGTTGATCCTGGACGTGCTGGGGCTGGCGCAGCGGGCCAAGGTCATTTCCGAAGTGCACGATCGCGCCGCGACGGAGCCTGAAGTCGACAACCGGGAAAAAACCACCGATAAACAGACGTTCCTAGTCTTCGCCGGTCCGGACGATGCGCGCATGGCCTTGCCTCTGGGAATCCTGGCGCGTCTGGAAGAGTTTCCGGCGTCGCAAGTGGAGAGGTCGGGCACGCAGTGCGTCATTCAGTACCGGGGACAGATCCTGCCGCTCATTCGCCTCCATGTCGTGCTGCAAGAGCGGCGCCAGAGACGGCGCCACGCGGCGCCCGCGGCACCATCCGCGGATGCAGGTTTGATTCAGGTGCTGGTGTGCAACCACGAAGGACAAACCGTGGGCCTGGTCGTAGAACAGATTCTGGACATCGTCGAGGACCGGGTAGAGGTGAAGTCGCCGGCGACGCGGCCTGGCGTTCTCTATGCGGCGGTCATCGAGAACCGCGTAACGGAATTGCTGGACCTCAGCGCCATCCTGCAACGAGCCGAAGCCAGCCGTGAACTGGAAGAAGAACCTATGAAGGTGGGCAATTAGATCATGGCTCAGCCACGGCAGTTCTGCACATTTTACCTGGAGAACTATCTTTTCGGGATCGAGTTGCTGAAGGTTCAGGAAGTCTTGCAACCGCTGGCCCTCAGCGGAGTTCCGCTGGCGCCCGCTGCCGTGCGGGGCCTGATGAATTTGCGGGGGCAGAACATCCTAGCTGTGGACTTGCGGCGGCAGTTGGAGCTTCCCGAACGCGCCGACGGCAAGCTTCCGATGAACGTGGTGGTGCGTACCGAAGACGACGCCGTCAGCCTGCTCGTGGATGAGATTGGGGATGTGGTGGAGGTCGGTGAGGACAGTTTCGAGCCGCCTCCCGAGACCCTGCATAGCAGGTTCCGATCGGTGATCCTCGGGGTGCACAAGCTCGACAAACGGCTGATGCACGTGCTGGATACCGAGCGAGCGTGCGCTGTGGAGGAGCAAGCCGAGCCGGTGACCGCCGATCGCTGATCCGTCGCGGGCCTGGGGCGGATTTTCCCGACGGGAACGCTGCAGAGCATCGGGAGCGGGCCAGGTTCGAGAGATGTCACAGGTACCACGGTTTGGAGCTTGCCCACAACACGGGTTTGGCCAACCAAGAACGTCCGCAAGAAGCTGGGCTTAGCGTGCAGCAGGGCACCGGTTCGGAGCCGAGAAGCAGTGTCCGTCGAGGGACAGAACGGTACCGTTCCTGCATGTTGTGCCGGGAGGCCTGACGGAAGGGTTTGTGCCGCTCTCCGTCCTGTCTGAATCGCAGCGTTTGGGTCTGGCTCTCCACAGGAGAGGAACGCGGGATGGTTCCTGAAGGGGACATTCCTTCCAAACTGGAATCAAGCGCCGGGGCCGCCGTTCTTGTGTTGAGGAGGCTGGTCGCCAAGCGAACTGGCGATCGGAGGGCCTCTAATGACGCTCCGGAGCTGCTCAGAGGCCAGACAGAGAATTGCGATAGGTCTGGAGCTGGACGCCACGTCCGGGAGGATTGGAATGAAATTTACACTTGGCAGGAAACTGGGATTGGGCTTTGGAGTTGTCCTGGTCCTGATCGTGGTGAGCACAACGCTCACCTACGTAAAGTCCAGCCAGATCAAAGAGATCGAGCATTTCATCCTGGCGAATCGTGTGCCTTCGATCCAGGCCGTGGGTCAGCTAAAGGACGACCTGGATTATTCCGCGAGCAAGAGCCGTCAAGCCATTCTCGCTGGCACACAGCCGGCGAGAAAGGAAGATAGTCAGAAACAGTTCGAGGGAGCCTGGGGCAGAACCGAGAAGGAACTGGCAAAGTTGGACGAACTTTCTCCGCACTGGGGGGTCCAGGAAAACAAAGACCAGCTCAAACAAATTAAGGAAGACCTGCCGAAAGTCCGGGAAGCCCAGCAAGCGACGATAAACACCGCCAATAGCGGCGCGCGGGACGCGGTCATTGCGGGCGGCAATGATTACGCCGACAAGGTGACTCCCATGCTGGACGCCACCGCCAAGGTAATCGGGGAACTCTCGGACACCCTGGCGAAGACGCTGGGCGAGGAGCAGCAGCAACTGGATTCCGCGAACAGTTCGCTCATCTGGACCATGGGGATTGCGACGCTGGCGGCTCTAGGCACCGGGATATTTGTGGCGATTTTCTTGAGCAGTGGAATCTCGAGAGCCACTTCTTCGGTGCTGGCCCAGGCCGAAGCCATCGCCGGCGGGGACTTAACGCAGGAAGAGGTGAAGCTGACGAGTAACGACGAACTTGGCGATCTGACGACAGCGATTAACAAGATGCATAGCAAGTTGCGAAGCATAATCGTTTCCATCGGTAACAACGCGCAGCAAGTGGCCACAGCCAGCGAAGAGTTTTCCTCCACCAGCCAGCAGATCACCGCCAATTCCGAGGAGACGTCCGCACAAGCCAACGTCGTTTCCGCGGCTACCGAAGAGGTCAATCGCAACCTGCAAACCGTAGCCACGGCCACCGAGGAGATGAGCGCCAGCATCGGGGAGATTGCCAAAAACGCCAGCGAAGCCGCCAAGGTTGCCGGTGAAGCGCTGCAGGCCGCTACCCGAACCAACGCGACGGTGACCAAGCTGGGTGAATCGAGCGCGGAGATCGGCCAGGTTATCAAGGTCATTACCTCCATCGCCCAGCAGACCAACCTGCTGGCCTTGAACGCCACCATCGAGGCCGCACGAGCCGGCGAAGCGGGCAAGGGCTTCGCGGTAGTGGCCAACGAAGTGAAGGAATTGGCCAAGCAGACAGCGAAAGCCACAGAGGATATAAGTCAGAAAATTGCGGCCATCCAAACTGACGCGAAAGACGCGGTAGAGGCCATTGGAATCATCAGCGGGATCATCGGCCGTGTGAACGATATTTCCGCAACCATCGCCACTGCGGTCGAGGAGCAGTCCGCCACAACCTCGGAGATGTCGCGGAACGTGGCCGAGGCCGCCAAAGGATCCGGCGAGGTTTCCAAAAACATCACCGGAGTAGCGGAGGCAGCGCAGAGCACCTCGTCAGGCGCGACGGAGTCCCAGAAGGCGGCAGAGCACCTGGCGGAGATGTCCACGGAACTGCGCGAGTTGGTCGCGCAATTCAGAGTTGGCGCGAACGGGCATGGTAAGCGCGCATCCGTGTGAATGAGTAAAGAAGGGACATCCGCGGGACTATTGGCCGGGGAGGATCCAGCAAGAAGGCGAAGGTCAGCGAAATGGCGATAGAAAGTGTCTCCCAGGATCAAACAGCAGCTGCGCCGGACTTAACCGACCCGGCTCTCGTCAAAATCCGCGACCTTGTTTATCGCATCTCGGGAATTTTTCAGACCGATAACAAATTCTATCTGCTGGCCAGCCGGTGCCAGCGGCGGATGAAGGTGCTGGGGTCGGGAACTTTTGGGAACTATCTGGAGCATTTGACTGCAAAGTCCAGCCGGGACGCCGAACTGCGGAGCCTCCTAAATGAAATCACTATCGGAGAGACCTATTTCTTCCGCAGCCAGCAGCAAATCGACGCGGTAAGCAAAATCATTTTGCCCAAGCTGGTATCGCTGCCGGCCAAACAAGGCGTCAAAAAAATCCGAATCTGGAGCGCGGGCTGTTCTACGGGCCGAAGAACCTTACACCATGTCGATCCTGATGATGGAACAGCTGGTGCAAAAGCACAGCGGCTGGACTTTCGAAATCCTTGCGACGGACCTGAACGACAACTCAGTCGCAAAATGCCGCGAAGGCCTCTACAACGAATATGCCGTCCGAAATCTGAGCCCGCAGATGCGGGACAAATACTTCAAGCCGGAAGCGGCGCTGCACCGCGTCAAGGATGAGGTCCGGGCCAACGTAAAATTCGACCGCGTGAACCTTCAGGATCAATCCAAGATCCTCTTCATGAAGGGCTTCGACATCATTTTCTGCTGCAACGTGCTGATCTACTTCGATGGCGCCTCCAAGAAAAGAATCGTGGAGCATTTCTACAGCGGCCTGCTTCCGGGCGGCTATTTCTTCCTGGGAAACTCGGAATCTCTCTTCGGAATCAACGATCAGTTCCGGCTGCTTCACTTTCCGAGCGCCATCGCCTATTGGAAGCCGGCTCCAGGAGAAGAGCCGGGAGGTGCGAAATGAATGCCGCTACGCAAAGCATCCTGGCCAAAAAGGTAAATGAGCTGAATAATCTGCCGGCGATGCCATCGGTGCTCAGCTCGCTGGCGGAATGCCTCAGCCAAAACGCGTCCCAGGTGGATGTGGGCCGCGTGGTCGAGTTGATTTCTTACGACAAATCTCTGGCCATGCAGTGCCTGCGCGTTGCGAACTCCGCGCTGTTCCGGCGGCGCAACGGTGTCGAGACGGTGCGTCAAGCGGTTCTGGCATTGGGCTTGTCGCGCATTCGCGATCTGGTCTATTCCTGCAGCCTGCCCAAACTTTTCTTCGGCCTTAAGCACGGCATGCCTCCGGTCACATTCTGGCGCCACGCCATGGGCACAGCGCTCATCAGCCAGCACTTTGCCAAACAGCTCTCCGTGGAAAATTACGAAAAACTGTACCTTGCGGGACTGCTCCACGACATCGGAATCCTGGTCAATTCCCTGCTGTTCCCGGAGGAATTCCACAAGGCGCTGGTCTTGGCTCAGACCTCGGAGATTCCGCTATGGGAGGCGGAGCAGCAAGTGCTGGGCTTCACGCACTGCGAGAGCGGACGGGTCCTGGCGGACTTCTGGAAACTGTCGCCCGAGATCGCGGAGGTGATCGAATTTCATCATCAGCCTGCTCTTGCGAGTTCCGCCGCGGAAATGACCGCGGTGGTTTACTTGGCGGATCTACTCTGCCGTTTGCGAGGTCTGGGGTACGGATACTACGAGGCTCGCCAGTTCGATCTGGTCGCAGAACCGTCTTGGCAAGTTCTCGCGAAGACGCACCCAGCCGTCGCCGATCTCGACCTGGTGCGTTTCACTTTTGAGCTCGAAGAATTCGCTCTGGAAGTCGAAGGACTGGTTGATTCCATTCTGGGAGCTAGCAGCAAGAATTGACGGCGCTGGCTCTTTAGCTTGCCTCCAAAATCTCGTTACATTCCTCACCGCGGCCGGAACTGTTTCCGCTTACACCGCGAAACAAACCCTCTGATCCAAGTTGTGATAAAGGCACGACACCCGGATGGCTCGATTTCAGAGCTGGATGGGGATTTGTACTTACTAGGCGCGAATTCGAGCGGATTGAGATAGTCTGCTCGCCGTGAGCGCCCTCGGTAAGAACGGCGTAGCGGCCACCGGCTTGAGCGCAGGAAATGCGCGGAATGCCGCCCGGAAGGCCCAGCTGCTGTCGTTCGTGTTTGTGATGTACGCGTACACCACGGGCGGACCGTTTGGATTCGAAGACCAAGTGGTCACCAGCGGGCCGGGGCTAACGCTGCTCTATCACCTGATCGTGCCGTTTTTCTGGTGCATTCCGGTGTCGCTGGTAGCCGCGGAGCTGACCACGGCAATTCCCGTGGAAGGCGGATTTTACCGCTGGGTCCGCGCGGGATTCGGTGATTTTTGGGGATTTCTGGCGGGCTGGTGGAACTGGTGCGCGTCCTTTCTGCTGGGCGGTCTGTATGCCGTGCTGTTCAGCGATTACCTCAAATTCTTCTTCCCTTCCCTCACCGGTTGGAGGCACCTCGGCGTTTCGCTTGCGCTGGTCGCGGTGATTGCGTATGTGAACGTTTGCGGAATCCAACTGGTGGGCGCGGTAGCTACGGTGCTGGAGATATCCATACTGCTGCCGGTCGTGGCGCTGTGCATCATCGCGGCAACCCAGTGGCACCACAACCCGTTTGTGCCGCTGGTTCCTCCGCACGGTCCGCCGTTTCAGGTGTTCGGAGTCGGGCTGGCTTTGGGTTTATGGCTGTATTCCGGGTACGAGCAGATGTCCAGCGTCGCCGGGGAAGTGGAAAACCCGCAACGCAGCTATCCAAGGGCGTTGGCGATGGTGGTGCCGCTGTCGATGGCTACTTATTTTCTTCCAACGCTGTTTTCCCTGGCGGCGCTGGGCAACTGGCAGGAGTGGCGAACCGGGTATTTTGCCGACGCGGCAAAGTTGATCGGCGGACCGTGGCTGGGATTCTTCATGACCATGGCCGCGGCGGTGGCGAATATATCGCTTCTGAACGCCACGGTGCTGACCTCGACGCGCATGCCATCGGCCTTGGCCGAGGACGGTTATTTGCCCGCAGTGCTGGCGGCAAAGCATCCGCGATTCGGAACGCCGTGGATCGCCATCCTGATTTCTTCCGCGATCTACGGGCTGCTGGCGTCGTTGAACCTGGCGCAAATCATTAAAGTGTATGCGTGGCTGCGCATTGCCGTCACGGTCCTGACGGTGCTTTCCGCGTGGCAACTGCGGCGGAAAAAGCCGGGGCTGGCGCGCCCATTCCGCATTCCGTGGGGACCAGCAGGGCTAGCCTATGCCGTGATTGCGCCGCTGATCATGGCAGGTGTGGCCTTGCTGGGGAGCGATCGATTTGGGATTGTGTGGGGTTTGGCGGCGGTGGCGCTCGGACCGATAGTGTATTTGTTACTTCGCACGACGCGCGGCTGGAATCAAAAACAACAGAGAGCTTAACCGGCAGCTTTCACCACAGCTAAGTGAGCCAATCGAGGACTTTGTAGTAAGCGCCGGCGAGAGGCAGCGCCCAGGTGTGACCGCTGCGCAGGCCGATGGGAGCATTGCGGAATGGTATTCCGTCGAAGGGGATGTCATTGGGATCGCCGCAGATGAGGCCGGCGAGTTTTGTGCCGTGCCAGGTGGCGGCGGCTACTCCGTGTCCCGCAAAACCAACGGCGTAATACATTTCGTCGAGCCGGCCGGCGTGCGGCATTACGTCAAAAGCGAAATCCAGGGTACCGCCCCAGACAAATTCCACTTTGGTGTCGCGCAGCTGCGGATAGACTTCGATCATGCCGCGTCTGAGGATTTCGGCGCTTCGCCGGACGGTGTTTTCGTTTTCGGGGAAAAAAGCGGCGCGGCCGCCGAAAAGCATGCGGCGATCGGGCGTGAGGCGGTAGTAGTACAAGAAATGCTTGGAGTCGTAGATCATGCGGTTGCGTGGGCTCAACTCGTGCGCCAAGCCGTCGGGGAGCACTTCGGTGGCGATGATGTATGAACCAATGGGGATGACCTTGCGCCGGAGCGAGGGAGTGACGTCCGTGGTATACGCGCCGCTGGCGAGGACGACTTCGCGCGCCGCTAGCGTTCCCCGCGACGTACGGATCCGGAATCTGCGCGCTCCGTGGGCCGTTTGTGGCTCGATTGCTTCCACGCGTGTGTGGCCGTAGAGGCGAGCGCCTGCGCGTTGGGCGGCGTGCGCCAGTCCGGCCACATACTGCGCGGGATTTAGGCTGGCGCTGACTTCATCGACTAAGCCGCCGTGGTAGACATCCGAGCCGATTTCGGTTCGAAGCTCGCCTTTCGAAACGACGCGCAGCGTGTGGTTGAATTCCCGCTTGATCAGGGCCGCGGATTCCTCGTATTCCTCGAAGTGCGACTGCTTGCAGGCGACTTCCAAGTGCCCGCAACGCGAAAAGCTGCAGTCGATCTTCTCTTCCCGGACGATCTGTTCGACGCAGTCGATGGATGCAAGCGAAGCGGCGTACATGCGCCGCACGGTTTCGCGTCCGTAGCGTTTGATAAGCGTTGGCACCGGAAGCTTCATCCCGGTAAGAACCATGCCGCCGTTGCGCGAACTAGCGCCCCAACCTATTGTTTCCGCTTCCAACACCGCCACTTGGACGCCGCGCTTGGCCAGTGCGCGCGCCGCCGAGAGCCCCGTGAAGCCCGCTCCGACGATTGCTACGTCCGTGGAATCGACCAGCTCATCGGTGGTTCCCGGCGCCGGCATCGACACGGTTTCGAGCCAGAAGTTTTTTTCGGCCGGTGCCATATGGCTGCGCAGGGATATCGCTTTTAGGGCTGGACGGCACGATCTGTAATTTCCAGGCCTCGATCGATGATCGCGAAGGCCTCTCGCAACTCCGCGTCTTTGATACAAAGCGGAGGATTGGTGTAAAAAGTGTTCCACCGCACCAGAGTGTAGAGTCCCTGCTCGCGGAAAAATCGTCCCAGCTCAGCCATTTCTTTGGAAGTGCCATTAAACGGCGCCATGGGCTCGCGCGTGCGGCGGTTGCGAACGAGCTCCACGATCCCGAACAGGCCTATCGAGCGCGTGGCACCGACGGAGGGATGTCGCGTCTCGAGGTCGCTCAGCAACTCCTTCATCATCCCGCCCATTTTCTTGGCGTTCTCGATCAACCGGTCTTCTTCATACACCCGAATCGTTGCCAAAGCTGCGGCGCATCCCATCGGATGGCTGTTGTAGGTGAGCCCGCCGTAAAAGACCTTGTCCTGGAAATGTTGCGCGATGTGATGCCGCATACCAACCGCGCCGAGCGGCAGGTAGCTGCTCGTCAAACCCTTGGCCATGCTGATCAGGTCCGGCACCACCTTCCAATGATCGACCGCAAACCACGCGCCGGTGCGCCCAAAACCCGACATCACTTCATCGGCAATCATCAGGATGCCGTGCTTGGTGCAGATTTCCCGTACGCCTTGGATGTAACCGTCCGGCGGCACCAGGATTCCATTCGTTCCGGGGACGATCTCCAAAATGAAAGCCGCGATCGTTTGCGGCCCTTCCAGTTGGATGACCTCTTCGATGTTCGCCAACGATTGTTCCACCGAATCCCAGCCCCGCTCGATTCCGTGGTAAGGATCGAACACGCGGATGACACCGGGAATGCCTGGCTCCACTGCCCAACGCCTGGGATCGCCGGTGAGAGAGATGCTTCCCGCGGTGGCACCGTGATACGACCGGTAGCGCGCCAGGATCTTGTGACGCCCCGTGAAAGCACGGGCGATCTTGATGGCGTTTTCGTTGGCTTCCGCGCCGCCATTGGTAAAAAAGAAGGTGTCGATGTCTCCCGGCGTGATCTCCGCCAGCTTGGCGCCGAGACGCGCGCGCGGCTCCGTAGCCATAAAGGGATTCGCGTACGCCAGCGTCGAGGCTTGCTGGTGAATCGCTTCGATCACCCGCGGATCACCGTGGCCGATGTTGACGCTCATCAATTGGCTGTTGAAATCGATGAACCGCTTGCCTTCCGGCGTCCAGAAATAAATCCCCTTGGCTTTGGCCACCGGGATGGGGTCCACCTTGGACTGCGCGGACCACTCATATAATGTGTGCTTCTTGGTAAGGGCGATCATTTCGTCGCCAGTCATCGCGGGTACTACAGTGTGTGTCGTCAAAATCAAGCCTCACAGGGAAAGGATGCAATTACCGCTGAATCGTCCAGACGCAACATCTTACACCGACAGCAACTCCTGAACCGCGCGGTAAGCCTGGTCCATGGCCTGATCGGTATAAGCAGCAGCCGCTGCGTCGGAATTTGCGATGGCAATCCGGCCGAAGGGCTTTCGCGCTATTTCGCACGGCGCTTGCCCCGCCGGCCACTCCGGGTCGTAGAGCGAGTTGTACTCATATGCGTAGCCGTGCGGCCAGCGATTCACAGTTATCGCGTCGATGTCCCGCGCCGGATCGAAACCTCCCGGACCAAGAACCCGAAACAACTGATCGCGGATCTTGCGTTCAAACGTCTCGAACGACGTCGACAGTAAATCCCCGCGTCCCGCCTTGTGCTGATCCCTCTCCGGCAGCCCGGGCAGGCACGGCGTCCGCGTCATGCGGACCAGAATGGGCTCCTCAGGCGACAAGGGCGCCTTGTAGGCGCCAATGCTTACTGCCAGGTCAAGCGAAAGTTCGTAGTGATACATCCCCGGACACGAAACGCTCTGAACCCCCAGTTTCTGAAAGGCCTTCCAGTTCTTGATCGCTACGGCGGTATAGACCAACGGCACTTTCACCCCATAACGAAGCGCGTCTTTTTGTTTATCCGGAATTTCGGGGCACAAATAAGGAATCACCATGTTCCAGCAGGCCAGCACCACACCCTTGCCGCGCACGTTGTAAACTTTATTTTCCCGTACGTAGCTTACGTCAACTTCTTTCGCCGTGGCCTGATCGCCAACGTGACGGACGCGGACGGCCGTGCTGCTGAGCCGGATCCGCACGAGCGAATCGCGGTGGTCGAGTTTGGTGTAATCCGCCTGGGCGGTGACGATGTCCTCGGCGTTTTGTCCAGGCACAGACCCGGGAATGAGCGCCCGCACCAGCACCCGCGCGATCGAAGCATTGCCGTCCGGAAAATGAAACTCATAGTCCGGCTTGGGGCTCGCGTAACCCCGCGGAGTGAAACCCATGCGGGGGTGCGGCCCCGGCTGCAGATTCAATCCCTGGAAGCCCGGGAATTGAAGGACCCAACAGTCGAGCGCCGGGACCGCGTCGATTCCGACGCCGTAAAGGCCGTGGGTGTTCGCCTGATAAAACGGAATCACGCCGGCGTCCACTTTAACGACCTTCAACAGAAAATCCTTGTAGCTCATGCGCGAGAGGCGGTCTTTTTTCTCATCCGACGAAAGTCCAGGCAGGTAATCTACGGTAGATTCCTGAAGCCGAGCGATGTCCGCTTGCACGTTCGCAGGCAGCGGAGTCTGCAGGAGGAAGCCGTTCACGTCGCCTCCACCCGCGCGCGAACGGCGTCCCGGTCCGCCCAGCACGAATTTATCGGCGCCAAACGTCTCTTTGTCGAAGAAATAGCCTGAAGTTAATCCCTTGTGCGCGTCCTTTACGTTACATTTCTCGGCCAGCGCCGGGGGATCAATACCCAACTCCGTCATGAGCCCGCCGGCGACCTTGCTGTACGGAAAGGGCGACTCGATGGCCCAGGTCCCGCCGTTCGCGAGCAACAGGCGCCCGCCCGGGCGAAATTCATTCCGCTTTGCGTGCCCGCCGAAGTCGTCGTGGTTGTCCAGAATGAGAACCCGGCCGGAAGGATTCGCCTTGCGATAGAAATAGGCCGCTGCCAGGCCGCTGATGCCGCCGCCAACCACGACAAGATCGTAAGTCTCCTGGGTCTCGACAGGCGGGCCGGCCTTCTTCCAGAAGTCGCCGTCGCGCAAAGCGTGCGCCGCTTCGAAGGAACCATCAGCGCTGCCGCGCATCCCAGTCAGAGCGGGCGGATAATACCCGGGCTTATCCTGGGCGAAAGGTTCGGCAGCCTCTACGACCCCTTCGAGTCCCGGAATCCAGCGCCCCGCGATGGCCCCACCGACGCCGACGGCCACCCCGTTCAGGAAATCGCGCCGCGCAATCGGCCGATCCATTCCAAGCTTACGATCGTCTTGAGCGCTCATTTTGGTGTCCTTCAAGTCGTGGCTGCGGAAAGATTAGAAAAACTACTGCGCCGCCTTTTTCGGCGCCGGCGAATAGTGCAGGAAAACAATCTTCCAAGCTCCACCGCGCTTGAAGAACACGTCCGATTCCTGATTGTCCTCGTCCGTTACCGTGCCCTTGGCGTCGCGCGTGCGCACATGAATGAGATAGCTCGCCACGGCCGTGTCGCCGCTCGGGCCAATCTGTATGTGCATGTCGGAAAGATTCACCGCTTCCACCTTTCCGCCACCCTGCACGAACTCCGTCCATTCTTTTTTATAGCTGGGCAAATCCGTACGACCTTCGGGCAGCCATTGGGTAAAGTCAGCGGCATAGAAGGAGAAATAAGTGGGCAAATCGTTGGCGGCGTACGCCGCGTTGGCCTTGTCCTCGAGCGCCTTAATTTCCTGCTCCGCATTGACCGCGGGCGTCTTAGCCCCCAACACCAGGAAACCACCCGCCAACACGAAAAAAGCTGCTAGCATAATTCTTGTTTTCATATTCCCCCTCACCTTTGCGGAGTCAACTGACCAGAGTTTGCATAATTCTAGTAAGGTTCTGACCGAACCCATTCCATTCTAGAAAGTACACAACTTCATGGGAACCGTCCTACTCAAGGGCCCGGCTGATGTTGCTGGAGGAAAACTACTTGGACCAAATCCCCTGTGTTCCAAAAAATGGCGCGCCCGGGGGGACTCGAACTCCCGACCTTCTGGTTCGTAGCCAGACGCTCTATCCAACTGAGCTACGGGCGCGCAATGTTCGAATATTAACATACTGCTGCGCCGCTCATCCACCACGCCACGCACCATCAGGCATCGCGGCTAGCGGCTTCGCTCGGGGCTCGAACGAAGCTCCGCCCATGCGCTTCCTTGCCAAACCACACGACCATCGCCAGCGTCAAAATGGTGACAATTTCGAAGCCCGCGATCGCCCATTGATAACCGACGCGATCCCGCAACGCGTACTCGATCGAATTCGTCGGAGACGCCAGCAAAATTCCCAGCTGATAGGCCAGCCCGGGCATCAAACCGCGCGCCGCATCGGCCGACAGTTCGTTCAGATGCACGGGAATGACGCCCCACGCCCCTTGCACTCCCGCTTGCATCAAGAATGCGCCCACCACCAACACCAGAAGGCTGCCGCCAAAAGCCCAGACCGGAATGATTGCCAGCGACAGCCCCAGCGCCGCGATCATGCCCTTGCGGCGCCCCGCGATTTGCGATAAATGCCCGAACAAGATCGCTCCCAACAGCGCGCCCACGTTGTACACCATGGCCACATTCGCGCTCACCGCGGCAGTCACCTTGTGCGCTTCCTGCAGAAAATCCGGATACAAGTCCTGCGTGCCATGCGAGAGAAACATCATGAAGGTCATCAGCACGACGAGGTACGCGAAGCGCTTCCATTCCTTGGCTACGATCTTCAGAACCTGTCCGGTGCTGGCTGCCCGGTTCTGCCTCCACACTTCGGATTCCGGCACTTTCGTTCGAATGTACAGCGCCAGTAGAGCAGGCAGGGCGCCCACCCAGAACATCGGCCGCCAGCCCCACGCCGGCAGCAGAAATCGCGCCGCCATTGCTGCCAGCAAATACCCGGTAGGATAGCCGGCTTGCAGAACCCCGCTCAGGATCCCGCGCCAACGCACCGGCGCCGCCTCCATCACCAGAGACGCACCCACGCCCCACTCTCCACCCAGGCCGATGCCAAACAAGGCGCGCATCACCAGAAAAAATGTATAGTTCGGAGAGAAACCGCACAGCAGCTCGATCAAGGAAAAGTAAATCACGTTGGCCATCAGCGGAATTCGCCGCCCGTAGCGGTCCGCCAGCAAACCAAACAACAATGCCCCGATCGGCCGCATCGCCAGCGTAGCGAAAAACGTACGCACGATATCTTTCTTGGGAACGCCGAACTGATGCGCGAGCGTATCAATCAGAAAAACGACCACGAAAAAATCGAAAGCATCCAACGTCCAGCCCAGAAATCCCGCCAGGACGGTGTGGCGCGCCCCTGCATTTCCCCCAGGCTTGTTCGTCTCGTTCGACATACAACTCCGCTATCTCGTCTACACTGCGGAACGACCGAAAACTGTGTTTGGTTCTACTGCAGAATGGGAGCGCGCGCCGCCCGGCCGGGAAGCACGCCATCGACAAGCTGTCCATCCTTCACGACCGGAACGCTATTGACCACCACGAACCGAATGCCCTCGGAGTATTGCAACGGCTCTTCGTACGTCGCTTTATCGATAACCCGAGCGGGGTCGAAAATCGTAATATCCGCGTCGGATCCCACATGAATTCGGCCTTTGTCTTTAAACGCGGGCGCCCGCTTTTCCAATCGCTGCGCCGGCATCAGCGTCATCTTTCGCAATGCCGTCATCAAATCCAGGGCCTTCTCGTCACGAACGTAATGCCCGAGCACCCGCGCAAACGTGCCCTGCCCGCGGGGATGCACTTTGGGGCCCACGATCCAAGTGCCGTCGCTGGCAATCATCACCATCGGGTTGGCGACGGCTGTTCGCGCCGCTTCTTCCGGAATCGAGTGAATGACCACCACTCCACCTTGTTTGCGATATTTCTCGAACGTTTCCGCCGTCAGCCGTTCCCCGGTCTCGGCCCACTGTAAATCCTTGTAGGTAATCCCCATGCCCTCCTGCCAGCCGGGATCGAAAACCGCCGACTCCAGCGACGTGCTTCCGGCGGTGTACGGATAGCACTCCGTCGTGACATCAAGGCCATGGTGTTGGGCGCCTTCGACCATCGCGATCAATTCTGGCGTGTCCCGTAAACCCATGCTGGTGATGTGCACGACGTGTAGCGGCGCACCCGTGGCGGCAGCCGCAGCGAGGACTTCTTCCAGTGCCGCGAGCCCCGTCGTGGGCTCCTTGATCCCCCCATACCGCAGGTGCACGTGCACGGAAGCGTTGTACCGAGCCGCGATTCTGAACATTTCCACGATTTCGGAGTGGGTCGCCGCCGCCGTGTAATTCACCCCCATACCTTCGGCCAGCGCTCCCTGCCGAAAACCCTTCTCCATCTCCTGATTCATCTCCGCAAGCTCTTCGGGCGTCGCAACGCGATGCGCCGCGTCTCCCCTAGGCAGAAAGGTACCGGGATCGTGCAGGACTTTCATACGCACTGGAATATGCCCCACGCTTACGCCGAAGTTGATGAGCGACTTCCCTTCCCGCTCGGCATACCATTGGGGCACGTCGTCGGTGCCCACTTCGAGTTCCAGCGACGTAGTCACGCCGTCCCGCGCCTGAAACTGATAGTTGCGCGGCTGCTGGCCGTGCTCGTGCAAATCAATGAACCCCGGCGCGACGACCAGTCCCTTCGCGTCGATCATGGCCTTACCGCTAAGCGCCTCCGCTGAGATCGCGGAAACCTTACCCGCACGGACGCCAATATTGCGCACCGCATCCAGACCCGACTCAGGGTCCATGACCCGGCCATTGGCGATGACCAGCTCGTAGACCTCGCCGGCCGGAACCCTGCTCAACCGGTCAGGCAAAACCGTCGCATAAACAACCAACGCCGCAATCCCAGCAACGCCAACCCGCCTAAACTCGCAGCTCTTCCAAGACATGTACGACTCCCACGGTTTTGTCGGTGGTAAGTCTCCCCGCCCAGGGCCAGTCTGTCAAAGCGAAAGACGAAAACGCGCGAAAACGCTGCATTTTCGCACTTCGCTCTAGCTTTGCTCTAGCTTCTGCGGAGGTGGCTTGCCTCCGGAAGCAGGAGGTCGGGAGTTCGAATCTCTCCGGGCGCGCCACTACCTTCGTTTGTTCCAGCGCGAACAGGTTTCGTATCGCATCCCACCTTCGCGAGATGTACCCAAGGATGGGGGCACTTGCGCGGCGACATCTAATCAAGGCGATTCAAGCTGAACGCCAGTTTCCACGAGTCGTCATCTTTCACAAACACGGACGTGCCATAGATCGGAACCGGCGGGAGCTTCTGCCCGTTGCAGCTTCCCTCGGCAGTTCCTGTACGGTTGAGGATGCCGATCGCTGGCGAGAGCAATGTGCCGTCACCATTGGTCACGCTGACGCTTTTGATATCGCAATATGTCGAGGTCCAGTTTTTCAGTGTGTCCGCCTTGTTGGCAAAATAGGTGCCATAGATGTTTTGGAACGAAAGGTCTGGTGTCGTCAGTTCTTGGAGCTTCGCGGCGTCCTTTGCCATCCAGGCTTCCCAAACACTTTTTTCGACCGCCATCATTGCCACGGTGCTCGGGTCGGCGGCCTTCGCGATTGCCACGGCTCTATCGTCCTTCTTCGATTCCTTCTCGCCCGCGGCCTTCGCGGGCGAAGGTGGGTTCTTGGGATCGAGAATCGGATCTTGGCCGTGGAACGCGGCTCGCCACGTGTCACCGGCTCGAATCCAAAGAGTCGCAGCGCGGATCGGGCTTGGGATCTTCATCGGCTTGCCGCCCGGGCCGCTACAGCTTCCGTCAAACGTTCCTCGGTAACTAAGCACGTAGGTGTCCGTATCGATCCTGGCCATCAGCGGGTCTTCGAGCTTCCAGTCTTTGACGTTGCACTTGTTGCCGGCAATCAATTTCACAACCGCCGCCTTGTCCATCTGTCGGCCGCCTTCGCGCATGACGAACTTGTCGTTTAGCATCCCGTCGAAGAGCTTCGAATCACTCATCAGATAGGCTGCGTTGGCCTGCTTATCGAGTGCGAGCAGGACGTCAGGCGTCGGGGCTGCGACGGCTGGCTTGGTAACGCCAGCGCTCGTGTTAGGGTCTGTTGACTTTTCTGGGGTCCCGCATGCCGCGAGTATGAGAGCCGCTAAGCCGAGAAATGCGTTGACGAAGGCCGCTTTCATGTCCACTCTCCTTAATCTTTGGGGAAGGAACCGAGAGAGTCTAATACATTAATTCTTGCTAGCAATTGAGTTTGAGGGAACGCCGGGGAAAAAGCCTCGGGCGATGCGGTATTCGAGCGCTAGCATTCTAAAATCGTTCTCTAGGGCGCACCACTTTCTTAATCTTCTGCGCTCAGGAACTTACGGCAGTATCCTTACTATCTGTTTAGAACTATGATCAGGATTCGGGCTCGCGCACTTCGATTTGCCTCGTTTCTTTCCGCAGCCTGTTCATCACGGCCCGGGAGTTCCATACGTCTCTTCCGGCTAGCACGCCGAACGCCACTGAGAAAAATGCTGTTATGACCACGACGGTCCAGAAAAAGTGCCGGTCCGATTCGGAAAGCACAACCGTCTTTGCGGTGATGTATGCTGTCACTAGCGTGCCAAAGGCAATGCCGAACAGCGCCAGGTAGACGGAACAGTATCCGGAAACGAGCATTTCTAGTTCCTGCCGCAGCATCGGGTACATCTCGAGACTCCGCCGCTGATAGGAGAGCACTGTCAGATCTTTGATTTCAAACGGTGGCTTGACCATTAGCGCACGTTGTCCCGGACAAGGATGGCCAAGCTAATGAAGTGAGTATTGCCGCAGTTCTGGCATACAAGGGCCGCCGTCGGGAGGGACCGCGCAGAACTGGCTGTGGTGGATCCGCTGCGAAATTCCTCGTGATGGTAGAAAGTGCTCGGCTGTACCGCCCAATTCGTCACTCCGCATAACGGGCACTTGGCGCCTGGAATCTTTTTGTTAAGTTCGGTGATGACGCGTTCTTGAAGGGTAGGCATAACTCAAGAATAGCGTGCCACGTCAGATAGTTCACCACTTCGTTATCTATAAGATAAGAGGGAAAGCACAAGCATCGGGAATAACAGCCACACCGTCGACTCTGTGGCGATCTCCGGCCCACCTATTCGGCTGCGTTAACGATTCTGGGGGTTATAATCCAGGCCCAAATGGCGCTGTCGCCCGGCACTTTCCTAGGGCCCTACGAAATCCTAGCCCCGCTGGGTGCGGGCGGGATGGGCGTAGTTTACCGAGCACGTGACACCCGTTTGAATCGCAGTGTAGCGATCAAGGTTCTTCCCTCAGAGTTTTTCGCAGACCCAAAGCGCCGCGAGCGTCTGGCCGTCGAAGCTCGTGCCATCTCTTCGCTCTCTCATCCGCACATCTGCGTCCTCTATGACATTGGCCATCAGGACGGCGTGGATTACCTGGTGATGGAATGCCTCGAAGGCGAAACGCTCTCCGATCGCCTGTCGCGCGCCTGGCAGCGTGATCCCGCTCCCGCTGAAGGCTTGGCGGCCACCACAGCTATGCGTTACGGCGTACAGATCGCGGACGCGCTTGCGCACGCGCACGCCCGCAACGTTCTGCACCGGGATCTGAAAACCTCCAATGTCATGATCACCAGGGAGGATCGCGTCAAGGTGTTGGACTTCGGCTTGGCAAAACGCTTCGTCGAACCGGAAGCAGAAGCTACCACACGCAGCGACCGGTCGCTGACAGAACCCGGCGCTGTCCTGGGCACTTTGTACGCGCTGGCTCCGGAGCTTTTCCGCGGACAAGCGGCAGACGTGCGGAGCGATATCTGGGCTCTGGGAGTGGTGCTGTATGAAATGGCCGCCGGACATCCGCCGTTTCAGGGCAAAACGAGTTTCGAATTGTCTGCGGCGGTGCTGCGAGAGGAGCCCGCTCCGCTAGCTGCACCAGTGCCCGGGGCCTTTCAAACTGTTATCGCGCGATGTCTGATGAAAGAACCTGCGGGCCGCTATCAAAGTGCGGCGGAGGTGCGTGCCGCGCTGGAAGCGGCGCAGGCAGGCGTGGCAACCGCGGCAATCGCACCGCTCCCGCAGCGCTCTGTCAGAAAGATTGTCGCGTATGCGGGTGTTGTATTTCTGGCACTCGTAGTCGGCTTCGCGGCGCTTTTCGTGTCTCGTTCCAGGCGCCAAATGCCTGTCGCTCAGTACCAGCAACTCACGAATTTCTCGGATTCGGTGACGTCCCCGGCGCTGTCGCCGGACGGACGGATCCTGGCATTCATTCACGGAGAGAGCACCTTCAACGGTGCCGGTGACATTTGGGCCAAGCTGCTGCCAGATGGCGAACCGGTGCAGCTGACGAACGATTCGTCGCTGAAGATGGGGCCAGCCTTTTCTCCCGATGGATCGGAAATCGCGTACACCCACAGTGAACAATGGAACTGGGACACCTGGAAGGTTCCATCATTGGGCGGAGCGGCCAAGCTCTGGTTGCCCAACGCTTCCGGATTGACATGGATCGGCCCGCAACAGGCTTTGTTTTCGGAAATCACTACTGGTCTGTATATGAAAATCGTGACGGCCGACCAGAACCGCGGTGAAGAGCGCGACGTGTATCTGCCGCCCACGGCCGAAATCGCCATGGCTCACCGTTCTTATTTATCGCCCGACCGTAAATGGGTTTTGGTGGCGGAAATGGATAATCGGGGTTGGTTGCCCTGTCGTGTGACGGCATTCAGCGGAGGCTCGCAGGGGCGAATTGCAGGGCCGGCGTCGTCGAAGTGCACGGCCGCAGCTTGGTCTCCCGACGGGAACTGGATGTACCTTAGCGCGGATGCCGGGAACGGATTCCATTTGTGGAGACAGAAATTTCCAAACGGCACGCCGGAGCAGATTACTTTTGGCGCTACAGAAGAAGAGGGTATAGCGGTGGCGCCAGACGGCAAGTCCCTGATCACGGCGATTGGCACAGAGCAAAGCAGTATCTACTTGCAGGCACCGGGCGGCTTGCGCCGCATCACGTCGCAAGGCTACGCCTATTCACCTACCATCTCGCCCGACGGAAAGCAGGTGTACTACCTGTTGCGGACCCCTTCGTCGAGGGCGTTCGTGTCGGGTGAGTTTCTTGTGGCGGATTTGGCGGCCGATCACAGCGAGAGACTCTTTCCAGGCTTCGCGGTGACCCGGTTCGACGTTTCCGCGGATGGCAAACGCGTCGTGTTCGCTGCGCTGGATGAAGGAGGCAAGTCCGTTATTTGGCTCGCGTCCCTCACACGGAGTTTCCCGCCAAGACGGCTCACCCAGAAAGAGGCATACCGGCCCTTCTTCGGCTCGGACGGAACGATTTTTTATCTGAGCAAGGAAGACACGCAAGATTATGTGTATCGCATGAATGACGACGGCACGGACCAGAAAAGGGTCGTCCCCGATCCAGTGATCTACCTGCTTGCAGTGTCGCCGGACGGCCAGTTGCTGGTGACCTGGATCGAACGGAAGGAAGGAGATTCACCGAACGCAGTGGCTATCTATCCAGCGTCGGGCGGCAAGCCCGCATTGCTATGCACGCGGTGCTTCGCCACAGGTCCGGCGTACACCGGTGCCGGGATCGTGAATTGGTCGCCAGACCAGAAATTCTTCTTCATTCGCATGGATCTTCCGGGGATGCGTTCGGCCGGTACGTTTGTGATTCCTTTGTCGCCTGGACACGCGCTCCCCAACCTTCCCGCGAACGGTCTTGCGTCCGCAGAGGAAGTGAAGGCGATTCCCGGCACGCGGGAAATACCGGAGAGGGATGTGTTTCCGGGCCGGGATCCTTCTACATATGTGATTTTGCGGACCACCACGCAGCGTAATCTGTACCGTGTACGGCTACCTGAACCCTGACGGTAATCAGGACCTTGCGAAGGCGCGGTGTATACACGAATCAGAACGAACGCCTCGCAATGTCCTATGGAAGGGTAGGTACCCCAACTGCGGCAAAAAATCCGTCAGCGTCAAAACGTCGAGTCGCCTGTTCAAGTAAGACCGGCCCATGCGTTCTCTGATGAGCGCTTTGATCAGCGAGTGACAAAAGCGGTATAACAACGGTGGGCTCGCCTGAATACGAATGTGGTTGAGGCGGACACAATTCCAGGATGCCGATCGGAGGAACCATGAGCACTGCAGCCATCGCAAATACCGGGCGGCGCGAACCCGCACTCCTCGGGCAGACCGTCGTAGTGATCGGCGGAAGCCTAGGCATCGGGCTCGAAACGGGCCGACTGGCCCGCGCGGAGGGGGCCAAGCTGATACTCACCGGCCGCGACCCGGAGCGCCTGGAGAACGCCGCACGCGAAGTCGGCGCGATGAGCAGTGCGGCGTTCGACGCCACCGACTTCGATCGCCTCGGGAAGTTCTTCGACGAACTGTCGACGCCGATCGACCACGTGCTGGTCACGGGTCCCGGCCCCTACTACGCGCCCCTGGCGGAGTTCGACATCGCTAAGGCACGCCGCGACGTCGACGCCCATCTGCTATTGCCGGTGCAGGTCGCCCGGAACGCCGCGAGCAAGGTTCGCCCAGGAGGGACCCTGCTCTTCATGGGCGGCACGGGTGGCCGCAGCACGGCGGTGGGGCTCGCGTTCATCTCGGCACTCACGGCCGCGATGCCCGCGTTGGTCAAGAACCTCGCGCTAGAGATCGCGCCCGTCCGCGTGAATCTGATCGCGGCCGGGTTTGTCGATACACCGCTGTCGGCGGCGATCCTCGGGGACCAGTTGGACGCACGCCGTGAGCGGCTCCGCACGACGCTGCCGATCCG